>JAABUU010000488.1_pt1 | contig 88304 bp, 72 predicted proteins | sample 5559301 | NCBI WGS metagenome assembly JAABUU01 (sample SAMN10711884, study PRJNA513360) | rock metagenome | isolation source: Antarctica rocks | place: Antarctica: Victoria Land, Richard Nunatak white
TTCACCAACGGCTCGTACGATCCGAGCCCGCAAGTCCGCCGACAAAGGTAAAGCCATGCCGAAGCCTCCCGCACCGGCATCCCTGAATCAGACCTAGCGATTCCGCGCAACACCAAACCGCTCTAGCCCCTTGATCGCAGCCTTCTTCGCGCTGTCGGACAGCAATGACGATGATAGACTCGTATATTGCATCAAATACTCGCGTTATGTCCATGAGATTGAGTCATCTGTCGCATTGCCTACCCTGTCCCCTTTCGAAAACAAAATAGAGGGGCGTTTCACGCCGCCTGCGTTATTTGACAGACTACGCTGGCAGCGTGGGCTTTTTACCATTCACCCAGATCCGACCAAAATATTTTAGGGGATTATCCCCTTGACGCAGGTACGGCATAGGCGTAGTCTCCTCGGCATAGGAGATCGGTCATGCCACCCCGCAAGCGCGTCAGAGAGAGCCAAGCCGGAACCCAGGTCAGCAATGTCCAGGCGTTTTCGGTTCGCGAGTTCTTCGCCCAATTCGACAGCGACGACGCTTGCCTCACTCGCGTGATGGACGTCCGCTACGGCCTGCGCCATGTGTGCGGGAAGTGCGGCAAGGATGCGACCTTCCACAAGCTGGCGGAACGCCGGGCGTTCTCGTGCTCTCAGTGCGGCCACCACGTTTATCCGTGCGCCGGCACGGTGTTTCAGGACAGCCGCACGTCGCTGCAGGTGTGGTTCTATGCGATATACCTGTTCATCGCGACCCGTCACGGCGTCTCCGGTAAGGAGCTGCAGCGCACCCTTGGCGTGACCTACAAGACGGCGTGGCGCATGGGCCATCAAATCCGCACGCTCATGGGCAATGCTGAGGAATTCGCCATGCTCAAGGGCCATGTCGAAATTGACGAGGCCTATGTCGGCGGCCACCGCTCGGGCAAGCGCGGGCGCGGCGCCGAAGGCAAGACGATCATCATGGGCATGAAGGAGCGCGGCGGCCGGATCGTCGCGAAGGTGATCCCTGACATCAAGAAAGCGACACTCCGCAAGGAAGTGCTGGCGAATGTCGAGCCCGGCTCCATCGTCTCGACCGACGAACTCATGAGCTACGGTTTACTAGAGGGTGACGGCTTCCTTCACGGCACCGTCCAGCACGGCGCGAAGGAATACGCTCATTACGACTACCGGGCGAAGGTGACGCACCATACGAACCATGCCGAGTCGTTCTGGCGGCTGTTCAAGAAGTCGGTCGACTCGACCCACATTCACGTCAGCGAGAAGTACATGGCCCGCTACCTGGATGAGTTCGCTTTCCGATCGAACCATCGTCACATGCGGAACGCGATGTTTGACCTTCTGATTGCGGCCCTGTGACATGGGCCGCAATTGCGATGTCGAACTCGGCTTGGTCGATCGGGCCGATACCGCGCGCTTCCTCTTGGGCGATGAACTCATCCAGCCTGCGCGATTTGACGGCTTCTGAGAGTGATAACATTCGGGTCGACTCCGTGTGCCCAGGCAATGTATTCTCTTGCTCTCCACCGCGAAAGGTCCTTTGTTAAGCCTTTGATAAAGCCCGTTTTTCGAGCTAGCCTCGAGGTGCTCGAGTGACCAAGAGACACCAAGCGCCCACACAAATTCCTTTCGAGTTCGAGCCGCCCGCTCCTCCAAAGGCAGAGCTCCGCGATCTATGGAGTCCGGACGACATCTTTGCAGAAGCGGTCCGCAACGGCGCGTCGGTTTTGCTAAGATTCCCTGAGGACAATCGGGTTGAGTGGAAGTCAGCAAAATACCCCGCCCGAGATCTCGCCGACTACCTTTCCATGTGGGCCAACACTCAACCGTACGGCGGTATCATCGCTGTAGGAATTGAAAAGGATGGAGCAATCGCGGGCTGTAAGGCCGCGGGACTCGAGAAAATTTCCGAGCTGGAAAGCCTTTGCGCAGAACAGTGTTCTGATGCGAAGTTTCACACAGCGCGCGTGTTCGCAAAACGTGAGGACGGGCAAGATGATTTTGTGCTTCTATTCCGAGTTCAATACAGACATGACAAGTTGGTGGAGACATCTCGGCAGGAAGCATTCATTCGAGTTGGAGATCGAAAGAGAAGACTAACCGAGGATGAAAAACGAGAGGTCCGCATCAATAAGGGCCAGATTGAATACGAACGTGAGCCGGTTTCACTCGTATATCCAGATGACTTCGACGATCTTCTGATTAACGACTTTTGCAAGCAATATCGAGAGAAGCGAAGTCTTAGCCCAAATCAGACACGCGAGCAAATATTGCGGCTGAACCATCTTGGCACATTGAGTGGTGGAAAATTTCTGCCCAACCTGGCCTGTGCGCTTCTGTTCGCACTTGACCCCCGTTTAGTAATACCGGGTGCTCGAATCAGGTTTCTTCGTTTCGAAGGAACCGAGGAGAAGAGTGGTCGGGATTATAATGTTGTGAAAGACGTTATAATAGACGGATCTTTGCCAAGAATGATACGATAAATAGAGGAGGTCGTTAAATCACAGATCAGAAGCTTCACTAGACTCGGAAATGATGGAAAGTTCTACACGCGACCAGAATATCCCAGCGATGTATGGCTTGAGGCCATCGTTAATGCCTGCGTTCATAGATCTTACAATCTAAAGAACATGAATATCTTTGTGAAAATGCTAAATAACAGACTGACAGTGGAGAGTCCTGGCGGCTTTCCTCCGCCCGTTACGGCAGAAAACATCTATGACCATCACAACCCTCGTAACCCACATCTAATGAATGCTCTGTTTTACCTTGACTATGTGAAATGCGCTCACGAAGGCACCGCGCGAATGCGCGATTACATGCGTGGTGCAAACTTACCCGAACCTGAATTTGCCCAGAAGGAAGTTGGAGTGCACCAAGTGCATGTTACCTTGCGTAATAACGTGGAAGCGAGGAAGGAGTTTGTAGACGCAAGCGCACTGAAGCTGATTGGGCAGCAAACATACGAAAAACTGTCCAGATATGAGAAGGATGTAATCAACTTTGTTGCCGAGAAAAACTCAATCAATGTGAGCGATGCGAATAGACTCTTGCACAAAGACTGGCAGACTTCAAAGTCAATCTTGCAGGGCCTCGTTGATAAGCAGATTTTGATGCGTCGGGCTAAGTCCGAAAAGGCACGGTCGTCGTCCCATTACGTGTTGAGGAGGCCTTCAACTTAGATCAACCGCGACATGCGTTCATTCGGCTCGCTACCTGCGTCAAGGGGATAATCCCCATATTTTATCGCCCTGGCCTGAGGGTGATGCGTATAAAGAGTGCCATGGTTCATGACTTCCGAAAACGACTATTCAAGTACGGCATTGATTATTGGCATATCTACCCTGACATCCACGGTTTGGGACAGCAGTTGAAATGGCAGTACAAAAACAAGGTGGGATTGGGCTCCTTATTCATGCCAAAACCCAAGTGATGTCGCTGGAGGCGTAACCTTGGACGGGATCGCGCGGACTGTCTGTGAGCGTCCGCTTTCGGCACTTGAGGGGAAGGCAACTCCCCACCCAGAACAGATGCACGAGCCTAACTGCGCAACGTCCGGTTCGGAAAAAGCGGTCAAGTAGGTCAGACGGCCGTCTTGGGTCGACAGCGGCCGGGGGCATACGGGTGTTTTCCGTCAGGCCAGCGAGTCGCTCGGCGATGCCCATGTCGACGTCCTCGTCGTCCCATGCGAGCGCCACGACGAAGGTGCGTCGGACGTCGACGCTGGCCGGTCGCCCCGCGGCTCTCCGGTCTTATCGGGCCAGCGCCTGGCGGAGCTGATCCTTGGTCATCGTGGACCGGCCGGGAACGTCCTGCTCCTGCGCCCGCCGGTAAAGGTCCGCCCGCGTCTCCTCAGGCTTCGCCGTGTCCTGGTGGGCATGGCGGCGGATCTCGGCGGTTTTCTCGGCGACGTCCGCGGGCTGAACCGAGAATTGCTTGCCGGCGCGGGTGTCGCGGCGTTTCTTCGCCGTGGTGCGGCTGTACTCCGCCGGGGTCAGGGCGTCACGCGCCTCCTTGGGCAGGTAGCGCTCGCCCGTGTCGCCGCTGTTCTCGCCGGACTTCGTGCCCCACTGCTCCTCGGTCCACTCCACAAGGTGGTTGTCGGCCGATTTCCCGCCCTTGTAACGGCCGCCCGCGGCCTTGTAGTCATGCACCGCGAGTTGCGCCTTGCGGGCCGACCATTGGCCGGGTTTCCCGCCCCTGCCGGATTCGGTGATCTCGGCTTTGACTTTTTCCAGAGCTTGGGATCCGTCTTCTCGGCTGTCGCGGACATGGCGATCTCCTGTTCGGAATCGACAACGTCCGATCGTGATCGTGGTTGTCCAAGGGCGCTTGTGCCGCAGTGTAGCGCCGGCGGAACCTTCAGGGCGCGGCGGGTCTCTCGCCCAGTTTGGCGGCCAACTGAGTGGTGATCTCGTCGGCCACGGTCTTGGCGTCGCGGATCTCGGCGTCGCGGGCCGCCCGGATGTTGGCGAAGCGCTGCGCCGAGCGGTCGTAGCTGGCGAAACTCGTCGCCGTCCCCGTGGCGACCGGCGGGCCGCCCCCGATGGGAAGCAGAGTCCATCTCACGTCCGACACCACCGAGGCGTTCTGCGGCCGCTGGCTCGTGATGTCGATGAGCGCCGTCTGCACGCGGGTCGTGGTGGTCAACTGCAGGCGGTACCGGGGCGCCGGCTTGTCGCCCGTGCCGTTGAGGTCGGTGATCAACTGGTCGCGCAGGTAATGGCCGAGTCGTTCCGGCACGGGATCGACCGCGATGGCCCTGAATTGCCCGCCGAGGTTCCCGCCGGCGCCCAGGTACGCCGGTGCGAAGCAGCCGCCCAGGCTGAACGCGACCGCACCGAGCAGGCCCCAGGCGGCGAGGGACTGCCCCGGGCCGCGAGACGAAAGGCGGTCAGACCACGACATTGACGATCCTTCCCGGCACCACGATGACCTTCTTGTGTAGCGTCACCCCGAGCCTGCCCACGGCTTCGATGGCGATACCCTCGATGACCTTGGTGTCGGCGTCGCGCGCGACGGCGATCTCGGCGCGCTTGCGGCCGTTGACCTGGACGGGCAGCGTCACCGTATCCTCGACCACGAGCTCCCGATCGGCCTCGGGCCAGGGCATGGCGGCCACCAACGTATCGTGCCCCAGCGCCGCCCAGCAGGATTCGGCCAGATGCGGCATGAAGGGCGCCAGGATCAGCACCAGGATGTCGGCAGCTTCGCCGAAGGCCCTGGCCAGCGCGGAGCCGGCCCTGACGGGTTCTTCGGTCGATGCGATGGCGGCGGAGAGGTGATTGGCGAGGCTGCGGACATGGGCGATGCAGGTGTTGAAATGCAGCCGCTCCACGTCCTCCTCGACGCGGATCAGCGCGCGGTGGGCGGCCTTGCGCAGGTCGAGGGCGCGATCGGCCGGACCGTCGGATGCGCCGTTGGACGAGCCCTCACCTTTTGCGGCCCGCGCCAGTTCGCCCACGAGCCGCCACAGGCGCTGCACGAACTTGGCCGATCCCTGGACGCCCTCTTCCGTCCAGATCACGTCGCGGTCGGGCGGGCTGTCGGACAGCATGAACCAGCGCGCCGTATCGGCCCCGTAGGTCTCGATGATGTCGTCCGGGTCGACGATGTTGCGCTTGGATTTCGACATCTTCTCAATGGAGCCGATCGAGACCGGCGCGCCGCCCGCCAGCAGCATGGCCCGGCGATCGGCTCCCGAGCCCTCGAACCGGATCTCGTCGGGCGCCACCCAGGCGCCGTCGGCGGATCTGTAGGTCTCGTGCACCACCATGCCTTGGGTGAACAGCCCGCGGAACGGCTCGTCGAGGTCGAGCATGCCGACCTTGCGCATGGCGCGGGTGAAGAAGCGCGAGTAGAGCAGGTGCAGGATCGCGTGCTCGATGCCGCCGATATACTGGTCGACCGGCATCATCCGGTCGGCGACCGCCGGTGTCGTCGGAGCGTCCTCGTTCCAGGGGTCGGTGAAGCGCGCGAAATACCAGGACGAATCGACGAACGTGTCCATGGTATCGGTTTCGCGCCGCGCATCGGCGCCGCAGCGCGGGCAGGGGACGCGGCTCCAGGTCGGGTGGCGGTCGAGCAGGTTGCCGGGCGCGTCGAAGTCGACGTCGTCAGGCAGCCGCACCGGAAGGTCGGCGACCGGGACCGGCACGGTGCCGCAGGCGGCGCAATGGATCACCGGGATCGGGCAGCCCCAGTAGCGCTGGCGCGAGATGCCCCAGTCGCGCAGGCGGTACTGGGTGCGCGCTTCGCCCCAGCCCCGATCCACGAAGGCCGCCAGCGTGATATCGATGGCGGCCTTGCAGGTCAGCACGGCGCCGGGCTCGCCGAGCCAGCGGACGTAGCGCACCGTCTGTTCCTTGGGTGGCACGAAGGCCACGTCCCCCACCGGCGTGTCGTCGTCCAAGGGCAGGAACACGTCGAGCACGGGCAGGCCATACTTGCGCGCGAAATCGAGGTCGCGCTGGTCATGCGCCGGGCAGCCGATGACGGCCCCCGAACCGTAGCTCATCAACACGAAATTCGCGATGTACAGGGGCAGCCGCCACGTTGAGTCCGCCGGGTGCGTCACCGCGATCCCCGTGTCGAGCCCGAGCTTTTCGGCCTTCTCGAGCGCGCCCTCGGACGTCCCTGTCCTCAAGCATTCCTCGCAGAAGGCTGCCACTCTCGGGTCCCGGGCCGCGAGGGCCTTGGCCAGCGGGTGGTCGGGCGCGATGGCCGCGAACGTCGGCCCGAACATGGTATCGGGCCGCGTCGTGAAGACATCGAGCGCGGCGAACCCCTCGGGTGCACCGACCAGGCCGAAGCGGAACTGCAAACCTTCCGAGCGGCCGATCCAGTTGCGCTGCATGAGGCGCACCTTTTCGGGCCACTGGTCGAGCCTATCGAGGCCGTCGAGGAGCTCCTGGGCGTAATCCGTGATCTTGAGGAACCACTGCGTGAGTTCGCGTTGCTCGACGATCGCGCCCGAGCGCCAGCCGCGGCCGTCGATGACCTGCTCGTTGGCCAGCACCGTATTGTCGACCGGGTCCCAATTGACCTTGGACTGCCGACGATCGACGAGGCCCGCGTCGAGGAAGGCGAGGAAGATGCGCTGCTGCTGCTTGTAATAGGTCGGGTCGCAGGTCGCGACTTCACGGGCCCAGTCGATGGACAGTCCCATACGTTTCAACTGCGCCCGCATGGCCGCGATGTTGTCGTAGGTCCATTCCGCCGGATGCCGCCCGTTCTGCATCGCGGCATTCTCGGCCGGCAGGCCGAAGGCGTCCCAGCCCATCGGATGGATGACGTTGAACCCCTTGGCGCGGCGATAACGTGCCACGACGTCGCCCATGGCGTAGTTCCGCACGTGGCCCATGTGAATGCGGCCCGACGGGTAGGGGAACATCTCGAGAACGTAATATTTGGGTCGCGGGTCGGCGTTCGAGGCTTCGAAGGAGCGGCGCTCCGCCCACACGCTTTGCCAATGGGCTTCGGATTCGCCTGCGTGATAGCGGTCGTTGAACATCATCAGCCGTTTGCGGAACCCTGAACCCGAGCCCCCGGGAGTGAGCATGAAAAGGATGAACGGTCAATGTGATCGGCCGGTCCAGGAAGGGCGGCGGGGCTGCCCCGAACCTGCTGCGACGGTGGATCGCGACGGGCGAATGATGTAGCGCCTGACTGCGAAGCTCAAGGCGGGGTTGGGCGCCAGAGGAGGATCCGCTGTTCCTTTCGAACGATCTGGAGTGGCTGTGGGCCGACATGGACAAGGTGCTGGCCCCGGCTGCGACGCCGGTGGGCTTCATTCTGGCCGTTGTCGTCACCGGACATGTCCTGCTCACCAAGCGCGACGTCTCGGCCAGCACGGGCTGGATCGGCCTCGCCTGGCTGGCGCCGGTCTGGGGGGCGCTGCTCTACTTCATGTTCGGGATCAATCGCGTGGTCCGGCGCGCCCAGCGCGCGCGCAGCGTCCGGCAACCGCGGCGGCGCGCCACCGACCACCCGGTCGATGAAGTTCCCGACCACCTCGTACCGCTCGAACGTGCGGTGAGGCGGATCACCAACCGCAAGACCGAGCGAGGCAACGCCGTCACGGTGTTCCACGACGGCGACGAGGCCTATCCGGCGATGCTGGCCGCGATCGCGCAGGCGCGCAACAGCGTGGCCCTGTCGAGCTACATCATGCGGGACGACGCGGTCGGGTCCGCGTTCGTGGCCGCCCTGACGGCGGCGCGAGGGCGCGGCGCCGAAGTGCGGGTGCTGATCGACGGTATCGGCAGCGGCTACTTTCCGGCCATCCGGGGGCGCATGCGTGCCGCAGGGATCCCCATCGCCCTGTTCATGCATTCGGCCCTGCCTTGGCGCATGCCCTTCCTCAATCTCCGCAACCATAAGAAGCTACTGGTGATCGACGGCGCTGCGGGCTTCACCGGCGGCATGAATATCTCGGACGCCAACCGGGTGGCGCTCGACCCGCCCCACCCGGTGTCGGACACGCATTTCCGTTTCGAGGGCCCGGTCGCGACCCAACTGATGGACGCCTTCGCGCAGGACTGGCGTTTCACCACGGGCGAAGACATCGAAGGGGAAGCCTGGTTTCCCGAACCCGACGAGAAGGCCGAGGGCGAAATCCTGGCCCGCGTCGTCACTTCGGGGCCCGATCAGGACCTCGAGAAGATCCGGTCCGTGCTGATCTCGGCCTGCTCATGCGCCCATAGCGCGATCAAGATCATGACGCCTTATTTCCTGCCCGGAGACGAACTCGTCTCGGCCCTGAGCCTTGCTGCGATGCGCGGCGTGCAGGTGGACGTCATCGTTCCGGCCCGGAGCGATCACCGTTTCGTCGACCTGGCGATGCGCGCCCACATCGGGCCGCTGCTCGCCCAGGGCGTGCGCTTCTGGTGCGGTCCGCCGCCGTTCAACCATTCCAAGCTGATGGTCGTGGACCAGCAATGGTGCCTGGTGGGTTCGGCGAACTGGGATATCCGCAGCCTCAGGCTCAATTTCGAGCTCAACGTCGAGGTCTACAGCGCCGATCTGGCCGGGACGCTCGACCGTTTCATGCTGACCCATCAGAAGACCCGACTGCGGTCGAGCGACCTCAACGCCCGAAGCCTGCCAGTGCGGCTGCGCGATGCCGCACTCCGGCTGCTGCTTCCCTATATCTGAGGCGGATACGCCCGCCCTCGACGGGGCCGCTCTTCAGCAGGACCGTGATGGGCCGGTGGTCGGAGCGCTGTCGGGGCAGCACGCGAGCTTCGTGGCAGTGAAGCCCGCGGGCCAGACAGCGATCGATGCGCAGCGGCACGAGTTCGCCCATCATGTGGGTGGGCCGGCGCGGGCCGACGTCCCGAAAGCCGGGCAGCATCGCCGGGCCGACGAGGTTGAAATCGCCGAGCACGGCGGCGTGCGGCGGCAGCAGCCCGGCGATGGCGCGCAACTGACGACGATTGAGGCGCTGCCCGTGCGACAGGTGAACGTTGGCGATGCCGAAATCGCCGATCTCGACGATCTGGCACACGCGCCGGATCATCGAGCCCGGCGGCAAGGGCCTGATGGCCGGGACCCGCCGCCAGGGCAGCGGACTCCACATGGCGAGTCCATGGATCCGCCCGGGCAGCGGCGCCCAGGCATAGTGCCCGCCGATCAACCGGCTGAGATCGGCGAACTCGCTCGTCGCCTCCTGCATCAGCATGAGATCCGGCTTCTCGCGGGCGATCAGGTCGACCACGTCGGCGAGCGATGCGCCGATCGTACGGAGCAGGTTCCAACTGACGATCTTCAGTTCCGTCGGATGCCTCGGATCGACCCCCGATCCCGGCGCCATGTCCCGATGGGACGGGCCTGGAACGTTCGACGGCTTCATTGACGCTCCCGGATCGGCGAATCTTCGAGCCTTGATGCATGCCTTTCGGCGCCACGGCAAGGCGCGGGCCCGACCCGCGAGCCCGCGGCCGGATCACCCGGCGTGGCGTTTCTTCTTCCGCGCGTCCTTCTCGACCTGCTCGATGTCCGCCTTGGCGCGCAGCGAGGCCGCGCGCGCCTCGGTGAGCCGGGTGGAGCAGAAGCCGTGCTTGGTTTCTTCCGCATAGGCGCGGCAGACCTCCTCCCGGGTCGAGGAGAACTGCGCCTGGTCGCGGGCGTAGCCCGTGATGGTGGGGCGGTCCTTGGTGGTGGTGAGCAGACGCTTGAAATTGGCCCGCACCGCGGCGTCGGCGCGGGTGCGCTCGCGCTCGATCAGCTTGTCGCGCTCGGGCCCGAACGCCGAGGCCGGGGGACCCCAGAGCCCGGCGGGGTCGACCTTGCAGTGGGTGGTCTCGAAGGCGCAAGCCGAGCGCTGCCCGGTCGCCAAGGCCGCGCCGTCGAGGACGTCGAAGCTGATCGGGCAGGCCGGAAGCGCCACCTCGATCCGCGCCACCCCGTTCGGCTGCCCCTGGTCGGTCGTGGCAAGGGGCAGGTCCGCGACGTCGATTCGGCAATCCCCCCCTTTCTCGTCCGTGCCGGCCAGCGTCAGATGCGAGACCACGAGCGCCTTGTCGCGCAGATCGAAGCTGATCTGGCTGGTGCGCCCGAAAAGATAGAGCGTCTGGCCTGCCAGGCCGCTGGCCGGCACCAGCCGCGCAGGGGCGAGTCTGACCGGGGGTGCGGAGGTGGCCTTGGCCCTATCCCTGGCCTTGACCTTGGCGTCGTCCGGCCGCCTGCGGAGTCTCGGCTTCGCTGCCGGCGGCCGTTGCGGGGCCGTGCCCCGTGCCCCCTCCGGGGTCGGCGCCACGGCCCCGGGCAGGACCAGTTGGGCCGCGGCCGGGGCAGCGGCCGAGAGCAGAACCAGGACGATGAGAAGCTGACGCATGCTGATTTCAGCCGGACCGGTGCGGGGGCGAGACGACGCGACGGTCGCCTGATAGAGCCTTCCAGCCGGCCGCAGACCAAGATGGCAGCACGGTGATGGCAGGTGTAGCACCTCCATCGGGTTTCGACACAATTGTCGGGGCGTGCAGGCCAGCTTGCCCCGCACTGCGGTGTCGGCGCAACAGTCGAGCGCTCAGTCCCGTTCGCCAATCGGCGACGTCCGCCCGGGTCACGACCCTGCGGGCGAAGACGATGCTCGAACCCGGGCCGAGCCGGTCAAGGGCGCGCCGCACGAATGCCGCCCCGCTTCTTGAGCCGGATCAGTTCGGCAGCGCCGCCAGAGGCCGGAGCGCTGCCCGGCCGATCCTCAGGTCCAGATCCCGGCCACCCCCGAATAGAGCCCCAGCGCCACCGTCAGGGCCATCACGGTTGCGACCACGATGGCCCAGGCGCCTTGCAGCCGGTAGGGGTCGGGCAGGCGGCGGGCCAGGAGGAACAGGAAGCCGAGCACGATCGGCAGCAGCAGAGCGTTCATCACCTGCACGCCCACCGACAGGTTGACGATGTTGACGCCCGACAGCACCACGGCGGCGCCAGCCAGCAGGGTGATGACGTAGACGGCGTAGAACCAGGGTGCTTCGCGCACCGGCCCGTCGAGCGAGTGCCGGAACCCGAAAAGCTCCCCCAACGTGCGGGCCGCCGTCAGGGTCACCACGATGGCCGCCACGATGCCGGCCCCGGCCACGCCCAGGCCGAACACCAGCCGGCCGGCGGTGTCGCCCAGCACGGGCGTCAGCGCGTCGGCGATCTGCCCCACCGTGTCGAGCGACACCGCCGAGGAGTCGCGCGACAGCGCCGCCGCGGAGGCGGCCAGGACGGATGCCATGATGAGTTGCGTCAGGATCGAGCCCACGGCCGTATCGGCCCGCGCGGCCGGCAGGTCGGCCGGGGTAAGGCGCTTCTCGACCACGGCGGACTGCTGGTAGAATACCATCCAGGGCATGATCACGGCGCCGATGTTGGCCGACACCAGCAGCATGTATTTCGGGTCCGCGACCGGGATAGCCACCATCTGGGCCGCGACCTCGCCCAGGCTCGGCCGTGCCCACCAGGCCACGAGCAGGAAGGCGAACTCGAAAGCTCCTGCCGCCAGCGCGATCCGCTCTACCGAGAGATGGGAGCCCGTCACGGCCACGAGCGTCAGGGTCACGACCACGAGTGCCATGGTGGCCGAGACCGGCACCCCCATCATCGCGCCGATGCCCGCGAGGCCGCCCATCTCGGTCAACAGTGCGCCCACGCAGGCCACCACGAGGGTTACGACCGACACGGCGGCCCAGAACCGCCCGAAGTGCCGCCCGATCAGCGCCGCATGGCCCTCGCCCGTGACGGCGCCGAGCCGCACGGTGAGTTCCTGCACCACGTAGAGAATCGGGATCAGCACGAACTGCAGCAGCAGCAGGCGATAGCCCCACTGGGCGCCGCTTTGCGCCGCCGTGACCACGCTGCCCACATCCGTATCGGCCAGCATCACAACGATGCCGGGCCCTGCGACGACGGCAAAACGCCGCCATGAGAGTGCGGGAGGTCTATCGCTGGGGATGATGTCGTGCATGAAGCTCATGGGGAGACGATGGTCGCGGTCCGAAGGAGAACCGTAGCTACGCGCCTCGCCTTCGACTGTCTACCCCGCTCGATAAACTTGGAACGGCTCCAAACTGGCTAGTTGCTAGCCATTCTAATCTGTGAACCGCGGCGCGGCGGCAGCAGGTACCCCCTGCCGCGCCGATCGTTTCAGGTCAGCGAGACGCCTTGTAGAGCTTGGTCGCGATCTCGTACATCTCCTCGGGCGCGTAATCGGGCGTGAAGGCCGAGGCCATGCCGTCGAGGTCGTGGATCTTGCCGCCCTCGGGCAGCCCGTCGACCACTTCCAGCATGCCGGGCGGATCGCCGGGCAGCGCCGTCTCGCCGTTGCCCCAGATTCCGGACATCTTCTTGTAGTCGCTCGGGCTCCAGGTGTAGAGCCGGCGATGGGAGCCCTCGGCGAGGTACTTCTGGCACTCCGGGATCTTGCTGAGGTCGATGTTGGGCACCGGCAGCATCTTCTCGATCGCCACGCCGGTGATCTGCTTCAGGGCCAGGCCATAGGCGTGGGCATGGACCGAGCCGCGCACCAGGAGATAGCCGCAGACCTCGCGGCCCGTCGGCTCCGTCATGGTCTCGTAGACGCGCAGCTTGTGGACGCGGGCGCCGCATTCGAGGTGGAAATTGTGCAGCAGGTCCATCACCACATTGCCGGTCGTGGTGACGAAATCCATGTTCCAGGAGGCGCCGTTGCTGTTCATCGGCATGGACCCGCCGCCGTTCGACAGGAAGGACGCCGCTAGCCGGATGTCCTGCATGTCCGCGAACGGCGCCTTGGAAATGTCGCCACCGTGCTTGTCGAGGCCCTGCCCGTCGGGGCCGTTGGCCAGCATGGAAACGCCGTTGGACACCAGTTCGAGGTGCCCGAGTTCCTCGGCCGTGATGCTGGCCACGAGCTCGTAGAAGGGTCGCAGCTTGGACTTGCTGCGGAAATTGAAGCTCTGGAACATGTAGTTGCCGAGCGTGGACATCTCGCCGTATTTGCCGCCCAGCAGCTCCTGCAGCGCCGCTGCCGCGTTGGGGTCGGCCTTCTTGGGGGCTGGCAGTTCGGCCTGCAGCTTGTCGATCCGCATGAACATGATGGTGTCTCCTGTGAGACATCCTCAACGGCCAGCCCCCGGCGAAAGTCCCCGCGCGCCCGGCGTCCGTATCGTCGCTGGGCACCGCAAAGGCCCGACCGCGCCCGGGAGGGCAGAGGCGCGACGCGCCCCTTTGCTCCTCGGCGCGACAGCGGTGTCAGGGCCCTCGTGGCAGCCCTCAGCAGGCTTCGGCCAGCATCGGTGCCGGTTCGGGCCCCAGCCTGGGCTTGGGCCGCACGACGGCATCGCTGGCCCGGCCGGTGATCCTGGCCTCGATCGGCAGCAGCGCGCGAATCACCTTCAGGGCCTCGAACGGGCGCGTGCGGCCCACATATCCGGTCACCCTGACGAGCCCTTCGAGGATCTCCGCATCCTCGTAGACCTTGCCCATGGCGGCGACGTGCTGGGCCAGCATGGACCGGTTTTCGGAACGATCGCTGGGTTCCATCAGCATCAGCTGGACGATATAGTAGAGTTGGCGCAGCGGCGTCGTGGCATCGCGCTCCGGCATGACATGGGCTTCGAGCAGGAACGCCGCGTCGTTCATCAGCTCGATCGAGGTCTTGCGGTCGACCTTCAGCACGGCGCCGTTGATGAAGATCTTCTCGTTGGCCCGCAGCGTGATGTGCATTGTGGCGTCCCGTCCTAGTTCAGACCGTCGCGGATGATGCCGCAGATTTCGGCGAGCCCGGCGAGGTCGCGCGATTCGCCCCGCGTGATCCGCTCGCATTCCGCCATGACGCCGAGGCCGATCGACATCAGGTTGCCCCGCAACGCGTCCGGAAGGGCGTTGCCGGGGTGGGCCAGGTCCGTGATCAGGGAGGCCCAGAGTTCGGTCGTGAAGGTCAGTGCGCGGATCTCTTCCGGTGCGCCGCGCCGGCCCTCGGCGGCGTGGTGGAGCAGCGCCACCGCCCGGTCGAAGGCTTGGCGCTCGCAGGCTCGGGCGTCGCCGGCGTCGTCGGCGAGGATATCGGCGTAGGAGAACTGATACATTCCTGGTCCTCGGGTTCAGCTACTCACATGTCCCCAAGGGCAGGCCCGGTCCACGCCCGGCCGCTTTCCGCGCCGTGGTGAGCCAGCCGCCCCTCAAGCCGAAGCCGGTCGGCACCCGCCGACAGGCCCGGGAGACGGATCACTTGAGGTAGTTCACCAGGCTCAGCTGCTGGAGTTGCGCCGTGATCTCGTAGGAAGCCTGGATCTGGGTCTGCAGGCCGGAGATCTTCGTCGAAAGCGTCGCAGCGTCGACGCTCACGAGATCGCTCGCCTGTGTCGAGAGATAACCGATCTGGGTCGTCATGCTGTCGTTGGCGTCCGACATGGCCGATTGCGACTGGCCGATGCCGGCTTCCGCGCTCGTCATCCCGGCCAGGGCGCTCGACACGAGCGTCGTCGCCGAGGCGATCACGGCCTGTCCGGCCGCGGACCCGAAGTTCGCGCCGCCGAACTCCTTCACCATCGCATAGGCCTGGGCCAGTTGGCGGAACGGTTGCGCGTTGGCGCTGACCGAGGTGACGACCGTCTCGGTCGAGGAGATCTGGGCGGTCGTCACCTGATCGGAGGCGGTGGACCAGGTCGCGGCGTAGCCCGAGGCGTTGAAGAGCGCAGCATAGGGGCCATCGAGGAAGCTCTGCATGGCGGGACCCGAGATCGAGGACACCGACGCCGAGGACTGCGACATGCCGAAGGCCGACGAGAAGGCATTGTCCACGGCCGCCTTGGCGGCGGATCCGGCCGCGTAGGTGGTCAAGGGCGACAGACCCGTATTGATGCCGGCGAAGATGGCCTGTCCCCCAACGGACGTGTTCAGCGTCGCGGTCAGCGCGTCGAGGTTGCTGGTCCCGGGCGCCACCAGCGCGCCCGGCGTTGCGCCGGTCGTCGATGCTTCGGTCAGCAAGGAGAGGAAACTCGAAGCGGTGCCGCGCAGGGTGTCGAGCCCCGTGATGGTGGCCGCGAGGCGCGTCGCGGTTCCGGCATTGCTATCCTTGATCGATTGCAGGCGGCTCTGCTGGGTGCCGAGCGACACATATTGCCCGGCCGTGCGGCCGAGCCCAGTGCCGATGTCGGCCAGCCTGCCGCTCGACAGCTCGATTTGCGCCTGCGACAGCGCGGTCTGCGCCTGCATCACGCTCAGTCGTGGCGCCGACAGGAGCGCCGGTGTGGAAACATTCACGGAGAAACCCTCCCAAGCGCGACCGGCTCGATCTGGAATGGATGCCGCCCAATAAGTCCATTCAGGCGGCGAAGCGTGCGATGACTCGCGGACGACGGGCGTGTGCGTGCGACGGGCTGGACGGCCTTAGTGGATCGACGACAACAGCGAGTCCAGCATGGCCTTCACCGTCGTGATCAGTTCGGCCGAGGCCTGATACGAATGTTCGAGGTCCAGCATCTTGCTCAATTGCTCGTCGAGGTTGACCCCCGTCGCACTGGACAGGTTGGTCGTGGTCTGGGTGACGACCGCGGCCTTGTTGGTCGAGGCCGTGGAGGCATCCCGGCGGGCGGCTTCGAGCCAGGCGATCGAGGATGTCGCATAGGCCACGAGGGTGCCGGAGCCGGCGCCGCCGGAGGTCGGGTCGAAAGTCTGGGCCGCGTCGAGTTTGCCCAGCGTGGCCGTGAGATGGGCCGAGTAGCTTGCGGCCCCGGTGGTGTTGGCCGTGTAGGCGCTGTTGCCGGCCCCTCCGATGCCGCCGTCGCGCAGCAGCGTCACGGAGCCGCCCCGGCCCGGATCGACCGAGGGCGCGACCGTCAGCGCCGCCGCCAGTCCCGTGGCCGCGGTGGGGATCGCGGTCGTGCCGGCGGCTGTGAACAGGCCCGCGATGGTGGGGACCCTGGGAGGATTGCTGCCCGTCTGGTCCGATTCCGCGAAGCTGGTGATGAGACCTTTGGCGATCTGGTCGAGCTGGTCGCCGTAGCCGACCGCCGCCGTGTCACGGAGCTGGGCCAGGCCGGCGATCCTGCCGCTCCTGGTCGCCATGGGGGCATCGGTGCCGGTCACCGGCACGCCGTCGACCATCACGGCGCTGCCCACGGTGCCGGACGCGTAAGCCGCAGTCGGGTTGAACGTGACGGTGCGGGCCGTGGTCTGGAACAGGGTCGCGCCCCCGTCCGTGTAGATCGCGAGGCCGCCGTGCCCGGCCGAGGCCGTCGTGATGCCGATCTCGGATGACAGCGACGACAGGATCTTGTTGCGGGCGTCGAGCGCGTCGGTGGCGTCGCCGCCCGTCATCGTGGCGTTCGTCACCGCCGTGTTGGCGTCGTCGAACTGTTGCAGCAACGAATTGATCGTCGACACCGAGGTCTGGAGTCCAGCGTCGGCCTGGGCCCGCACGCTCTGCACGGTGACGGCGGCGGTGTTCAGCGAGGAGGCCAGCGTCTTGGCCGCCACCACGGCCGCCTGGCCCAGGGAGGCGTCGGCCGGCGATGCCGCATATTGCTGCAACGCGGCGGTGAATTGGCCGATGAGCGTCGCGGGCGATCTGTCGGTCGCAGCCCCGTTCACCGCGGTCGCGGAGTCGAGCCCGAGTGTCTGTCCCAGCTGATCGAGTCCGCTCGACAGTGCCGAGCTCGAGGCCGCGTCGGACTTGGCCGACAGCAGGTTGGCGAAGAGCGCGTCGTCGGTGGCGTTGCGGATGCCGACGAGCTTGACGCCGCCGTAGGGCGCAGTCTCGACCTCGCCGGTCTTGACTGAATAGTTCGGGTCGTTCACGCCCGCGATGTTGCGCGACACGATGGTCGACAGGGCCGCGTTGTTGGCGAGCGACGATTGCGCGATGTTGAGTGTGGTCGACAGGCTCATGATGCAGTCCTCTGCGCGGCGGCGGCGTGGCGATGCATCAGATGTTCAGGTGGTCGATCACGGTGAGCAGGTCGGAACTTGTCTGGATCACCTTGGAATTGGCCTCGTAGCTGCGCTGCGCCGAGATCATCGACGTCAGTTCGGTGGCGAGGTCGACAGTCGAGTTCTCAAGGCTGTCCGAATCGATCTCGCCGAGGCTGCCGGTCTTGGCCGTCCCGATCGTCATGTTGCCGGAGCCGATGCTGGGCTGATAGACGTTGCCGGTGAGCGACGTGAGGTTATCGGGGCTCGCGACGTCGGCGAGCGGGATACGATAAGTCGCCTGTTGCACGCCGTTGGCGTAGACCGAGGTAACGGTTCCGTCGGTCCCAATGGTGACGTGGTCGAGCTTGCTCGGCGCGCTGCCGTCCACCGTTGCGGTGCCGACGTTGAAGGTGGACGCCAATTGGGTGGACTGGCTGATGTCGAGGTTCAGCGTCTGGCCGTTCGGGATCGTGGCCGTGAGGTCGAGAGGCGTCGGCTTTCCGTCGACCGAGGACAGTCTGCCCGTTGTCGCGTTGTAGGCGAGCGTCTGGGTCGACATGGGGCCGGAGCTGTAGCCGCCGGTGCCGTTCGCCGCGGCCTGGTTGTAGATGGTGGCTTCCCAGCCATTGGTTCCCGAACCCGCAGTGTCGACTTGCTTGGTGAGATAGACGTCGAGCGTGACCGGGTTGCCGAGGTTGTCGTAGACGACCAGCGACGTCTTGGCGCTGCCGTCGTTGGTGGCCGTGGTGGTGGCGGTTGCCGGGTTGTTGGACGGCAGGTTGGCGGCTGCCACCGGCTTGGCGTTGGACGACACGTTGAACTGCAGGATGCCGCTCTTCGACGGGCTCGCCGTCAGTTGCTGCTTCGACAGATTGATGACCTGCAGCCCTCCGGTCCCGTTGACCGTCGCGGAGGAGCCGTCCGTAAGGTTGTAGCCCATGAGCTGGTAGCCGGCCGTGTTCACGAGGTCGCCGGCCGCGTTTGGCACGAAGGAGCCGGCCCGCGTCATGGCCGTCGACCCGCCGGTGTCCTGAACCACGAAGAAGCCGTTGCCCTTGATGGCGAGGTCGGTAACCGAGGTCGTCGAGGCCAGCGTGCCCTGGTCGGAGATCCCGTATCGGACCATGGACTGGACCCCGCCCGACGTGTAGCTGCCGGGGGTCTCGTTGCCCAGCATGGTCTGGAAGTCGATCGTCGAACGCTTGTAGCCGGTAGTGCTGGAATTGGCGATGTTGTCGCTGATCGTCCCGAGCTTGTTGGCCTGGGCCGCCATGCCGGAGACGGCAGTGTTGAGGGTTCCGAACAGGCTCATGATCGATTCTCGACGGACTGCGACAGGGTCGAGGCCCGGACATCTGGATGGCTGCCGCAGTGACGGCCGCCCCTGGTCCTTGCTCGACGTCGCCAACATGCCGGCAAACCGATTATTTAAAGTTAACGAGAGAAGAAAAGTGCGGTCCAACGTGGGTCGGAAGCTTCTCGAAAGGCGTGGTACGCCGTGGGGATCGGCCATTCGCGCTCGCCGCCGCGACGCCTCGAGCGAGGATGGCGGACTGGAGCGGGGCGCGCGAGTCCGAGACGGCGTTCGACCGCCCGGCCCCATGCCGTGAATGCCGAAGGTCGCGGCCAGCCCTCGGCCGGATGGCGGCCGGTCGGCTCAGGCGGCGGGTTCACCGCAGAATGCCCGCGCATTGTCGGTCCACGAGCCGAAGCCGCTGTTCACCATCTTGCGGATGACGCCGCAGACATATTGCTTCTGCGCGGCGTTGTTGTTCGGGCCGGCGTTATAGCGGGCAACCGCGAGCGTCCAGGTCTTCTCGCGGCTCTTCAAGTCACGCAGGAAGCGAGCCGCATAGTCGACGTTGTGGGCCGGATCGAACATCTCGGCCACCGAGGCGAAATTCTTGCCGTGCCAGCGGTAATTGATCTGCATGCAGCCGATGTCGATCAGCGATGCGCCCCGCTGGCGCGCGGCCTCGAATGTGGCGAGCGCGTCTGCCAACGTGGCGTTGGGCGCGGAGCGCCCCTCGATGTTCATCGTATAGGGCTGCAATCCGTTGCGGCCACCCGTCTCGAGCAGGCCCACCGCGTAGAAGACCGCCAAGGGGATCGCGTAGCGCCGGGCCGCGGCGGCGACCTGCGCCTCGCAGCTATGCGGGACTGCTGCCGCTGCCGCGGAAGCTGCCGACCCAGCGTGAACGGTCGCGATCGGGTTGGCGGCCGGGGCAGGGGAGGCCGGTGCCGCCAAGGCCGCGTTCGGGCCGGCCGCGCCCAGGGCCATCAAGACGGCCAGCGACGCCTTGGTCGGCACGGCGAAGGGCCTAGACATAGAGGCCCCCGGCCCGTGCGGGGGCGACGGCTGCTGCGCCGTCATCCGCGGCCCCGTCGTTCGAGGACGGGCGGGATGGGTGGTCGTCACGGCGGCGCCCGCCGGTGTCGGCCGGGTCGCCCGACGCCGAGGCGCCACGATCGGAGGTCTGGCGCGAGCCGGTGTCGGCGCCGCCCGTCGTGAAGGCCTGGGCCGCGGGGGCTTCCGGCGCGCCCGCCTTGAGGATGAGGGAATCGCCGCCGAGCCCTGCCGCCGAAACTGCGGCGGTCAGCAGGTGACGATCGCGGTTCAGCACGTCCAGGGTCCCGGTCTCGGCCACCGTGATGGCCAGGTCGATCTTTCCGCCGCTCATCTTGAGCCGGATCGACACGCTCCCGAGGTGTTCGGGGTCGAGCCTGATGACGATCTCGCGGCCGCCGTCGGCCGTGGCGCGCATCTGCCCGGTCGCACTGGCATCCGCCGTTGCGCTCGCGGGCGCCGCGGCGCTCCGGGCGTTGTCGGCCGGGCCGTCCTGGCCCGTGGGGGTCTGCAGGGTGACGAGAGCCGATACCGCGGCCGCCACCTGCTGGCTCGGCGTCGCCTGCTGGCTCACGGACGCAAGCTGGCTCGCCGCGGTCGCCGCCCCCGACACGGATCCGGGACCGGGCCGTCCGTGACCATGAGCCGAGCCGGCCGATCCATCGCGGCGTTCGGAACCGTTGGACGTGGCCGCGCCTGTCGCGATCCCGGGAGATGCCGGGGCACTGGCCGGGCGGTCGGCTTGCGCCGGGGAGGATGCGGGCTGAGCGGCACCGGTTGCCAAGCGCCGGGACGAAGACGGCGCCGTGGCGCTCGGCCCTCCGGTCGCCACCAGGGCCGGGACGACCGACAGGGCTACGTCGCCCGAATTGTCGCTTGCCGGGTTGGGCGTGCCGTCGCCCGCAGGACCGGAACCCGTTGCCACCGGGGCGGGTGCTGCGGCCGACCCCGCTGCCGTGATCTGCGGCGCAGGGGAGGTGCCGGCTTGCGCGGGTCCCGCCAGCACCGGACCCGGCAGCGCCGGCGTCACCGTCGGATCGGTCGGCCCCGATGCGGGCAGGGACGCCCCGGTGCCGGCCGTGCCTGCTCCAGCCTCTGCGGACCGTCCGGGCAAGTCTGGCCGAGCCGACATCGATGGGGCGCCGGTGACGGGAGTAGCCGGGTTGGCGGGCGGTGCCGTAGGCCCCGGCTGCGGGTCGGCCGGGCCCGTGGAGCCCGCGGCCGTCGAGACGGTCGCCGACGCCGTCATGGCCGACGGCGGGACAGAGGCCGGCCGTGCGACGTTCGGGGTCTGGGAGGTGGAGGCTGCGGCGGTCGGCAGGGACGCGGCAGCGGCGCTCGGAGGAGCGAGGCCGGCCAGAAGCATCGACTGCGCAAGGGCTCCCAGGTCTGTGCGGGCGGGCGCGGCTTCGGCCTTCGCAGGCGGCTCGGCCGGTCCGTCGGTGCCCGCGGACGGCCTTCTCGCGGCTCCCATCGCGAGGTGCGCCAAGGCGCCCATCGTCGCAGCCGTGTCGTAGATGAGCGGGGCGAGGGCGGTGATCGAAACCGTGGTGGCCGATGCCGTCAAGGTAGAACCGCCGTCTGTCGGCGTGGTGGGCGCAACAGGGGCGGCGTTTCGGTCCGTGGCGGCGGCGCGCCGCACCGTGTCCAGCAGGTTGCCGAAGCTTGCTGCAGCTTGGCCGGCAGCATCCTTGTCCGGTGACCGGGACTCGGCCGCCGGCCCCTCGACGAGGGAGGTCCCAGGCATCGACCTCCCGCCGGAGCCGAGGGTCTGCCGCATGATGGAGCCGAGATCGCTCGTCATGGCGTCCGTCCCAGCAGCTTGTCGCCGGCCGACAAAGCCGCCTGCGCGCGCGCCATCAGGGCGGCAGCCGCGCCGTCCGGCAGGGCCGCGCCCGGATCTCGGTCGACGGGATCGGCTTCGACGGAAGCCGCCATCGTGAGGGCGGCGTCGCGCAGATCGGCGTCGCGCGGCGAGAGCCGCCCCGCATCGATGGACCGCAACGCGGCGCGCCCGGCTGCGACGTCGTCCGACGACACGATGGCGGCCGCCGCGTAGAGTTTGGCGCGGGCCGCGTCGGCGGCGGCGCCGGTTGCGGACGCGGTGGCCCTGGCGGCCGCGTATCGCGCGCCTTCGCTGCGCCCCGCCACCAGCGCGTCACGCGCCATCGTCAGATAGATGCCGCGCGCTTCGGCCGCGGGAAGTTCGGCCAGCACCGCGTCGAGCTTCGCCATCTGGGCGACCTCGCCCGAAAGTGCGATCCGTTCCGCGAAAGAGACCAGGCGGGCCTTGAAGTTGCCGGCGAAAACCGAGCCGTGAAACCGTCGGAGGTACTGGCGCGACAGAGCCGAGAACTTGTCCAGCATCGCTGGACGAGCCGAGAGGAAAATCTGCCGGCGCAGCGCCGCCTCCTCGACCAGGGTGCCCGGCACGAGGAGCCGCGCCGCGTCCAGCATCTGGCCGGCCTTCAGCGGGTCCGTGTCCGCATAGAGTGTGGCCAGCACCAGCGCCAGATGCCCTCCGATCAGCGCTGGCAGCGCCCGCGGGTCGAACGTCCCGAGCAGAGCGCGCGCGACGTCGTCCTGACCCTCGGCATAGGCGAGCGCGCCCTTGATCAGCCGGTCATTGGCGGGCGACAGGGCCGCCTGTCGCACGGCGGCCCGCACCACGGAGGGCCTGCCGGCGCTGAACAGGTAGAGCACCGCCGCTCCTGCATTGCGGCTGTCCGCCCAGGCCGTGGGATCGGCCGTTCCGAAGACCTCCCCGATCCGCACCAGCAGCTTCGGCTCGGCCGCCTGGGCGGCCAGGCTCCCATGAGCGACTCGATCCTGGAGCTGTTGGAGCGAGCGGATCGCCTGGTAGGGCGCGAGCGAGCCTTGGGATCCTCCTGCGGTTTCCGCAGGTTTCGCCCCAATTTCGGCCGCCTTGTCCGGCGCGGCCATCTTGCCGGAGGTTTCGGGGCCGGCGGGCGGTGCCTCGTTGGCCTGGGCCGCCTGGAGCGGCCCCGCGCCGGCCAGGAGCACGATCGAGCCAGCGGCCAAGAAGCGCCGCAGCCCGGAGCCGAGGGCCATCATGGCGCTTCCCTCAGCAGGATCTCGATGCGCCGATTATCGGGGCTCTCGGGGTCTTTGAGATTGCGCGGTTGGTGGTCCGCATAGCCTTCGATGCGCTCGATCCGTGCTTCTTCGAGGCCGCCGCGGGTCAGCATATAATGCGCCATATGGGCCCGGGCCGACGAGAGGCGCCAGTTGTCGTAGGTGTCGGACTTGAACTTACGGCTGTCGGTGAAGCCGCGCACCGTCACCTTTCCCTTCTGGGCCTTGAGGAGCCTGCCGATCTTCTCCATCAGCACGACCATCCGCGGGGCGGGTTCGGCAGAGGCGCTGGCGAACATCGCGAACCTGGCGTCGTCCGTCAGGGTGATCAGCAGGCCTTCGGGCGTGGCCTTGACGTCCACCTTGGGTTCCGGCCCGGAAGATGCGGCAGCGGCCGCCTTCATCAATCCCTCGACGCGGCTCTTCAACTCGGCCGCCCGCGCCTGAGGTTCGCCCGGCAGGAGTGCCGACGCCGGCTCGGGCGCGGGGGCGTTCTCGGCAACGACCCGGGCCGGGGCCGAAAGCGGCGCGGCGGCCTCGATCCGGGCGGGCTCGGCTCCGGCATCGGCGGCCGTCGATGCCAGGGGCTCGAACGGATCGCGGAACGCCTCGCCGCCCTTCTGGCCCGCCGAGTCGGACGCAGTAGTGCCGTGTCTCGGGTTCTTTGCCGCAGCTCGGGCCGGCTGCTCCGGCTGCGCACCGTCCCGGGCCGCGATCTCGGATAGCGCTGCCGCGGGGTCCTTGAACAGATCCGCGTCGTCCCTCCTGCTCCTGTCGGTCGGTTTCGCTTCCTTGGCGGCCGCGGCCGCTCTGGCGTCCCTCACCGGCTTCGCGCCGCTCTTCTGCGGCACGTTGGGGGCTCCGTCGTTCGGATCGCTGAGGCCCGGCGGCTGCGGGGTCGAATCGACGAGTTGCACGGGATTGAAGTACCGCGCCACCACCGACCTCGTCTTGTCGTTGGCCGAGACCAGCCACATGACGAGGAAGAACGCCATCATGGCGGTCACGAAATCCGCATAGGCGATCTTCCAGGAGCCACCGTGGTGGCCATCCTCGAGCACATTGGCCTGGCGTTTGACGATGATGATCTCGTGCGGGCGGCCATCGTCACTCATGCTGGCCTCCGAGGCAGCCCTGCAAGGTCCGGGTCCAGTCTTCCAGCCGCGTTCGGATGGTGCTGCTGTCCGACACGACCGTGACCTCGCAGGCGTCGGACACAGCGAAGCTCATCTGCTGCGTGTCGCTGCCGCCGGCATCGAGGGCCTTGCGCAGCGCTTCGAGGAGGTCCTGCGGCCCGCTCACCGCGATCGCGGCGCCCGATCCGCCGATGGTGAGACTCACGATCGCACTTCTCAGACCCGCGATCGCCGAGGCTCGGGCTGCGTCGTCCAGAAAGGGTTCCAGCACGACCGCCGTAGCCTCGGCCAGCATCTCCTCGAGCGCCCCATAACCATCCCGCAAGGCGCTCGCGAGGGCAGCACCCTCGCGGTCCGCCCAACTGGCGCGCTCGGCAGCGAGCCGCTCGACGAAATCGGTTTCGAGCGCCGCGCGGTCCGCGGCATGTTCGGCGGCCGCCCCCGCCAGGGCGGCCGCGACCGCGGCGGCGGTGCTGTGGGCGGACGCGTCGACCCCCGAGACGGGCTCGGGCGCGCCGGCCTCGGATCCCTCGATGGCCGCGAAAGGCGCGACCGCGCGACCGATCGGGAACCACACCGGGAGGGCCTTCGTGGCCCGGCCCGCAGCGGGCGGCAGCGTGTCGAAGTCGATCAGGAGGCGGCGGAGGGCGCCTCGCGATCCCGGATCGATGACGGCGTCGTCATGGCTCGTCATCGTGGTGCCGGAGCCCTCGTTTGCGATGCCTTCGTCGATGCGGTCGCGCTCATCAGGCGGCTTCCTTCCTGTGGATCCACTGCTTCAGCACGGCGGCCGCCTGTTCCTCGTCGAACTCGATCATCTGCTCCAACCGTTTCTGGGGCGAGCGGCGGGGCTGGCTGGTGATGTCGTCGATGAGGCTCACCTCCTCGTTCCAGGCCCCGATCTGAACGGGTCGCGGCATGTCGGAGCCGCCGATCTCCATCGGGCCCATGCCGGGCTCGGGCAGCATCGGATCGCCGTTGCCGCCGCCGGCCAGCATCGGCACCCCATCGGGGGCGAGCGCCTGGACCGGTGTCGACAGCACACGCAGCAGCGGGCGCACCACGAACACCACCACGAGGCCCGTGAACGCCAGGACCAGGGCGGCGTTGATCAGTGCGCCCGACTGGCGCAGCACGGCTTCCACGAGGCCGGGCGACGGGATCGGCTCGAGGTCGCGCGCGTTGTCGATGAAATCGACCGCCATGACCTTGACGCTGTCGCCCCGCGCCTTGTCGACGCCGGCCGCGGTGCCGATCAGTTGCTCGATCTCGGCGAGCTTCTTGTCGGCCTGGTCGGCCGGAACCTTGTCGCCCAGTGCGCTCAACAGGGCGGCCCGATTGATGACCACCGCGATCGACAGCCGATCGATGCTGTAGCCGGTCGACGACGTCGTCACGGTCTTGGACGATACTTCGTAATTGTTGAGTTCCTCGCGCTTGTCGTTCTGCTCGGTCGAGGTCTTGCCGTCGCTCGCCTGGACCTTGTTCTGCGGCAGGTTCTGGCCGACGCTGGCCGGCGCCTGACTGGTGGAGTTCTGCTGGTTCTGGGTCTCCTTGACGGTGCGGGTCGAGCGCTCGACGCGGCCGTCGGGGTTGTAGGTGGTCTCGGCGGTCTGCTTCGTGTCGGTGTTGAGCCGGGCCGTGACGCTGACCTGGAGGTTCTTGGCGCCCAGCGTCGGCGTGAGCGTGCGGCGGATGTTCTCGGCGACGTTGCGGTCGATGACCTTCTCGAGATCGAGCATCTTGGTGGGCGCGCCGTTGGTCGCGTCGTCGCCGCTGGCCAGCACGGTACCCTCCGTGGACAGCACCGTCACTTCGTCGACCGTCATGCCGGGCACCGCGGCCGCGACGAGGTGGCGGATGGCGCCCGCCACATGGCTGTCGTCGAGCGTCGAGGCCCGGATCACCACCGACGCCGAGGGCGGCTGGCGGGCGCGGCGGAACGAGCCCTCGTCGGGCAGCACGACGTGGACCCGCGCCGCCTTGATGCCCGCCATGGACTGGATGGTGCGGGCGAGTTCGCCTTCGAGCGCCCGCACCCGCGTCACATCCTGCATGAATGACGTGAGGCCGAGCGAGCCCATCTTGTCGTAGAGTTCATAGCCGGCGTTGCCCGAATGGGGCAGGCCCTTCTCGGCCAGCAGCATGCGGGCCTGAGCGGTTTGGCCGTAATGCACCGCCACGGCGGTGCCATCCGGGCTGACGTCGAACGGGATGTCGGCGTCGTGCAGGGCCGCCCCGATGGTGGCGACGTCGCCCCGGTCGAGCCCCGAATAGAGCGTCTCGGTGGCGGGACGGCTGAGATAATAGCCACCCACCCCGACGAGGGCGAAAACGGCGAGCCCGATCGCCGCCAGGGCGCCGAGCTTGCGGCCCCCGAGCTGCAGCAGATTCGCCCCCAGTCGCCGCACCTGTTCCATCGCGTTCATTCAAGCCCCTGGCGGCATCGTCGTCCGGGCTCAGGATCGCCGAGCAAGCTTGTGCGGGAGTGTCCGGCGCGGCGCAGGCTACGGCGAAAGCCGCCCTTCGCGGGGCGGCTTCACGGATCGGCTCGCGGGCTGGCCGACGACGGGTCAGGCGGCCGCGCGAGCGGGGCGGAAGTGCTCGCCGAGCCGCTCGGCCTGGCTGAAGTCCCGCATCAGAGCCCGCCCACGGGCCGCAAGGTCGCGGCGCGCCTCGTCGTCGCCCAACAGCTTGCGGCAGCGTTCGACGATCCCGTCGTAGGCGCAGATCGCGAGGCCGCCGCGGACCGGCGCAATGTCCGGGTCGTCCTCCTCGCCTTCGGTGACGATGCAGGCCCCGTTGGCGAGCAGGAAGCCGACGCGCGCGCTCTCGAACACCGCGGCTTCGTAATAATGGAGGTTGAGCACCAGCTTGGCCCGGGCAATGGCGGCGTCGCGTTCGGTCCCGTAGACGTTGAAGAGATGGACGACGTTGAGGTTCAGCGCCCGCAAGGCTTCGAGCACCGCGATGCGCCGCTCGTTCAGCGAGCCGTAGAACAGCACGTCGATGTCCTGCACGTCGGCCGGTGCGATGCGGTCCAACGCCGCCGCATAGCCCAGGGGCAGCAGCCGGGCCTGCGTGATGCCGATCGCGTGCAGGGCCGCGAGGTTGCGATGGCTGTAATCGAGGACGCGATGGCGACGCAGCAGGCCGAGGTAGTGCTCGTTCAGCCAGCTCGAAGCGCGGTCCACCTGTTCGAGGTTGTAGATCACGCTATCGGGCGGCAGAACCAGCGCCAGGTTGGGGCTGAGCAGGTGGCCACCGAGGACGATCGGAATACGCCCGGCCCAACCGCTGGGGTGATGCACCACGGGCGCCGAGCCGCCGCGCTCGGTGAAGGCCGCGCTCAACCCGATCGCGATGTCGTCGAAGGCCCGGTGATGGTCGTAACCTCGGGGCGACACGATCCAGATGCAGTAGCGGTTGGCGTGTTCGGTCCAGGCGCCACTGAAAGGCACGAGTGTCCGGAGCGCATCCGCGGAAGCGGCTTCGCCGACCGAGGCAGCTGACAGCGGTGCCAGGTGATGGCCGGCCTGGGCCTGTCGGCGCCGATCGCGCCAGTGCTGCCAGGTGGCGCGGTCCTCGGGGCCGAGTTCCACCTTGCGCAACACCGCCGACATGGAATCGATGGCGCGGGGCGTCGCGAGTATCGCCTCCCGGGCCAAACCCTGCTGCTGCAGGTTCTCGCCGAAGGGGCTCGGCACGAATTGCAGGTGTTCCAGTCCGAAGCGTGCCTGGTCCCAGCCCATGTACCAGAACCAGTCGGTATAATAGAGCCAACTGCGCTCGTTGAAGGCCCGCACGTGGGTGGGGTCCTGCCAGGCCCCGAACGACAGGTCGTAGGGGACGCTGATCTCGAACCGGCCACCCATGCGCAGCAAGGCGAGGCAGGTCGTCATCAGCTTCATCAGGTCGGGCACGTGTTCGAGCACGTCGTTGGCGACGATGCGATCGAAGCAGCCGGGTTCCAGGGTGACGAGGCCGAAACGCTGGGTCTTCAACGTCACGCCTCCTTCCGCGAGATCGACCGCGCTGAGATCGAGAACCGCGTCCGGCGCCCAGCTGTCATCGATGTCGATGTTGAAGGCATCGGGGCGGAAGTCCTTCCCCGACCCGAGATTGAGGGTCGAGACCGGTAGGAGGCGCATGGGTTCGAAGGCGTTCATGGCGGGGTCGTCCTGGTGATGAGGTTCGGTGAACCTCGCCTTCGCTCGACCGCCCTGCGGGTTCATCGTGCTCGGCGAGGCTCGGATGGTCCGAAGGCAGTGGAAGGCGGAGCGGTCGCGGTCAGAGCATGGGGGTCCGGGCATCCCCACGCCGGACCGTGTCGATCACGTATGTGGCCAATGCCGCCGTCGTCAGGTGGCGATGCAGGATGGCTTGAACGCGCGCATACAGCCGCTCCCAGGCCTCCTGCCCCACGCTCTGGGTGAAGAAGTCCGGCCCCCTCTGCAGAAGGGCGTTCCTGGCTTCGATGAGTTCGAACTTCGGCAGGAACATCATCGTCCAGGCCGGACACGATTCGAGGCTCTCGAAGTTCGGAATGCAGCCATTCGCCATGATCTCGTAGTGGCGCAGGCAGTCCCAGCCGGCTTTCTTCATGGTGAAGCCGAAAAGGCTTTGCGCATAGTCATTGTAATAGGCCGTCTCGGTGTCATAGATGTAGGTTCGTGGGTCGCGTGGGTCGATATAGGCTTGGACCTTGCTTTTAGGTTGGCGCTCGGCCGTGATCTTCTCGGCCGGGATGGCGAACTGGATTGGCGCGACGAACGGTCCGGGCGCGTTGAGTTCACGTTTGAAGTAGAGACCACGCCCCAGCAGGCTTGCCGCGATGAGCTGGTCGTCCTCACCATCGACGAAAGCGATCCTGTCGCTCGGATAATGGTCGAAGACGTCGTGGATGAACGCCTGGCACCTCCTGACGCTCCCGAAGACCACGAGATCGTAGAACCGACGCGCGATCTTCGCCGCCACGTCGTCACGATCGATGCCGTCATCGGAGTCCAGCAGGCCGAAGAGCGTGAAGCCTCGGCCGTACAGTCCGCGCTTGGCCGGGCTACCATCGGGATAGTCGGCGCGATACATATGAGCAATGCGACCGACATCTACGGCTTGAGGTCCGAACAACGTGCGAAGACCGTGAAACAGCATATCGCATTGGTAATCGGGAGCATCGCCGGCGGAGATGAACAGGATTTCCACCAAACGATCTCCGGAGCAGGACACGGCGTTCTGTCACACGATCGAACCGGAGATCGGCCCGTTGCGCCATGGGTCGTCGAATCATGAACTCCACTCTGAGAGCTTAATCGTGCGCCAGGCTGGACTGATACGCGCCGGCCCGACCGCTCGCTTCATGGTTCCGGGCCGATCGAAGCGCCTGTTCCGGATCCCTCGGCCAGCGGACCGACGGCCGCCGGTTTCCACGATCCTGCTCACGCCGACGCGGAACGGCGCCGTCATGCTGCCGAGGACTTGAAGATCGAGGTCACGCCGACATGGGAGACGAAGTCGTAGTGCTTGTCCCGCAGGAAACGCCATGTCGCATTCTGTCGTGGATCGTTGAGGTCGAGCCCGTGTGCTTCGACCGCCACGACACTGGGCCGGAACCTGTCCCAGTCGTGCGACGAGAGGACTTCCAGATCCAGCCCCTCGACGTCCACGTTGAGGAAGTCGATTTGCCGGTCCGGTGACAAGACCTCGCCCAAGATGTCGCCCAGCTTCCGCACTTGCACGGTCCGCGAACTTCGGGGAACATGGGCGAAGTAGGGGTTGCTCGCTGCGGCCGAGTCCAGCGTCGTCAGCGCACTGTCCTGGAAGAACGATGCTTCCACGCTCCCTGTACGGTTGCCGACGGCAGTGCAGATGCTGAGATCCTGCGGTCTTTCCGTTTTGAATTCATCGATAGCACGCTGTTCGACATCGATGTTGATGCCGCTCCAACCGTAATAGAGGTGCAGAGCCGCAGTGTTGGAGTAACGATATGGGTGGTGGCAGCCGACATCCACATAGAAGCCGCCCGTCCTGCCCTCGAACAACCACATTAGAACGCCGTCCTCCCCGAGTTGCGAGAAGGATATCTTGGCGTTGCCGCCTTGGATCGCACGAAGAAATCTCTGATCCATCGAAGGTTTCCGGCTTGCAGGGTAGTCGGGGATTGTTGGGGCGCAGCGGGAGCATGTGTTCCCGAAGCCGGGCGGTCGATCACAAACGGAATGCGCCGTCGATCTCAGCCGAGAGCCTCTTCGATCTCGAAGGACTCCGGGGTCCGCCCGGCGTCATGCAATTCGACCATGCGGGCCAATGCGGCTTCATAGTTCCGGGCGTAGCGGGGCGTGTCGAACAGCGGTGCCGTTGCCCGGTTCGCCGCGAGCCTGTCGCGGTACGTCTGCAGCCGTACAGCGTCGCGCGCCAGCGCGAGCGCCTCGCGCTCGTAGGCCGCGAGGTCGGTCGCCACCAACTCGGGAAGTCCCACGGCGCCGAGCAGGCTCGCCGCCACACGACCCGCGAAGTAGGAACCGAGGCAGGTCAGCACCGGTACGCCGGCCCACAGCGAGTCGCTGGCCGTCGTGTGGGCGTTGACGGGCAGCGTGTCGAGGAACAGGTCGGCGAGACCGATCCGGGCCATGTGGTCGGCGTAGGGCCGGGTGGGGGCGAAGACGATCCGCTCGCGCGCGATGCCGCGCGCCGCGGCCTCTTCCTTCAGATTGTGGGACGCCTGCGCGTTGGCCTCGAGCAGCCACAGCACCGAGCCGTCGACCGCCTCGAGAAGTCGCATCCAGATATCGAAGAGCAGGGGCGTGATCTTGTAGTTGTTGTTGAAGCAGCAGAACACGAAGCCCTGCTCCGGCAGGCCGTGGTCGGCGCGCCTCGCATCCGGGTCGGCGCCCGGCCGGTTGCGGTCGTTCGGCTGGTAGCAATGCGGCAAGTGGACGATCTTCTCGTCGTAGAAAGGCTGGTGGTCGAGGGGCGCCACCACGGCGTCGACCACCACGTAATCCACATGCGGCGTCCCCATCGTGCCCGGGAAGCCGAGATAGTTCACCTGGATGGGCGCGGGTCGGAAGCTCAGGATGTTGGGCCGGGAATCGGTGGTGAAGCCCTTCATGTCGATCAGCACGTCGATCCCGTCGTCGGCGATCCGCTGCGCCGCGTCACGGTCGCCCAGGAACGAGACGTCGACGAGATGGTCGAGGGCTGCCGTCATGCGCTGGCCCATGGCGCTGCCGTCCCCCCGGCCGATATTGTAGCCGTAGACCTCGAAGCGCTCCCGGTCGTGCAGCTCGAACAGCGCCATGACCAGTACGGCCGTGGCATGGCCGCGGAAGTCGGCCGACAGATAGCCGATCCGGATCCGGCCGCGGGGCCCGATCGGCGCCGGATGGTGGAGCGGCGCCGGCGCTCCATCGAGGTTCTGTTCTGTCCAGGCCCGGGTCCACAGCAGGGTTTCGAGGTTGGACAGGCCCATCGCCATCAGGATGAAGGGCGAGAACGGCTCTCCGGCCGCGATGCAGCGCGCGAGGTCGTCGCGCAGGCTGTCACCGAAGCCGCGCCAGTCGCAGGCGTGCATCCTGGACCAGCAAAGCGCGATCCGCAGGTTTGGGCGATCGGGCGCGAGCTCTGCCGCATGTTCGAGCACGGCGCTCGCGGTGGCGTAATCGCTGAGCTGGCGATAGCATTCTGCGAGGTAGAGCAAGCTGTCGACGAGGTCGGGCTTCAGCCGGATCGCGTGCTCCAGGAACGGGATCGCCATCTCGGGCCGCTCGAGCCTGAGCAGCATGTAGCCGACGTTGTGGTAGGCGCGGGGGTCGTCGGGCGCGAGTTCCAGGCTCCGGCGGAAGTCCGCCAGGGCGGCCTCGAAGCGGCCCGCCCGCTGGTTCAGCACCGCCCGGTTCATCAGTGCCAGGGCGTGGTCGGGCCGTTTCTCTATGGCGCGGCCGAGCAGCGCCACGGCCGCGTCCGGGCGATCGTCGTCGGCCAGCAGCGCGCTCAGGGCCAGGCAGGCACTGCCGCCGTGCCCCTCGGCCGCAAGTGCCACCACCAGGTCCGCCTCGGCCTCCGCCACCCGATCGAGCCGCAGGAGCGCCCCGGCGCGTTCGAGCCGGGCCTCGACGGCCCCAGGCTGGCGGGCGATCCAGTCGCCGCAATGCGCCACGCAGCCCTCGTGATCGCCCGACTCGCGCAGGACCTTGGCCCGGCGCAGGAGGGCGGGACCGAAAAGCGGATCGACCGCAAGGGCGTCTCGGCAGGCTTCCAGAGCGCCGCCGAGGTCGGGCTCGCGCATCAGGATGTCGGCCAGGGCGGTGCGGGCTGCCGGGCTGGCGGGATCGAGCGCCACCGCGCGCTCGACCGCGGCCCGCCCCTCCCTGAGATCGCCGGTCTCGGCCAGCGACAGGCCGAGGTTCATCCAGGCTTCCGCGTCGGACGGCGCCAGCGCGATCGCGGTGCGGAACAGGGCCACGGCTTCGGCGTGGCGGCCGCGCAGGCCGGCGATCACGCCGAGGTTATGGCGCGCCCGGGCGACATCGAGGCCGGCGTCGAGGCAACGCTGGAACAAGGCCTCGGCGCGGACGAGGTCGCCGCTGCCGAACGACGCGACGGCGCGGGCAAAGGTGGGGGCCGCCCCGTTCCCGGCCCGCTCGGCCTGCCGCCCCCGTTTCGCGTCACGACGACGTTCCGCTCTGTTCACGCCCGTTCTCCGCCCCGTCACCGGCCCTATCACGAGCGTCAGCTTGGTCGAGAAGCCTTGTGCGGGACTGTCAGGGGGCGACGGCCGCGGCCGGGGCGAGGAGCTCGACATGAAGAAGCGCCGGTCCCTCGCGGGCCGGCGCTTCATTTCTCGACGCGAGACCGTTCCGGAAGCTTCGTTCCGGATCAGCCGGGCTGGCTTTAGCCGAACAGTTTCAGGATGAGCTGGCTGTTCTGGTTGGCGATCGACAGCGCCTGGATGCCGAGTTGCTGCTGAGTCTGCAAGGCCTGGAGGCGGGTCGAGGCGAGGTTCATGTCGGCGTCCACCAGCGAGCCCACGCCCGACGTGAGCGCGTTCGACAGCGTCGTCACGAAGGTCTGCTGGTTGGTCACGGCGGTGGTGACGCTGCCGAGCTGGGCGCCCGCGCCATTGACCTGGCCGATCAGCGTGTCGATGCCGACCTGGAGCTTGGCGAGGTCGCTCGACGACGCGTTGGTGATGTTGATGGCGAGCAGGCTGCCCACGGCATAGGTGCCCGCGCCCGCGCCCGTGCCGGCCGCACCGCCGACACCTGCGCCCGAGAAGGCGCCGAGCGACACCGCCAGGATGCCGCCCGCGCCGCCGACCTGCGTGCCGGACGTGCCCGACGTGCTGACCGACAAGGTCTGCAGGCTCGTGGCACCCGATGCGTTGCGGGTGAAGGAGGACACGAAGGAGGCCGAGGTTCCCGAGGAGCCGTCGAGCAGGTTGACGCCGTTGAGCGAGGCCGAGGTCAGGGTGGCCAACAGGGTCTGCTGCTGGGCCGCGATGTCGGTCTGCACCTGAGCCGTCGAGGTGCCGGACTGCTGGGCCGAGACCACGTCGGCCTTGATCTTGTTCAGGTATGTCAGCGTGCTGTTCAGTGCCGCGTTGGCGACGCCGAGCACGGCAGAGCCGAGATTGAGCGCGTCGGAGACGGCCGACAGGGCCCCGGTGTCGGACCTCAGCGTGTTCGAGATGGACCAGTAGGCGGCGTTGTCGGAGGCGGTCGAAACCCGCAGGCCCGACGAGATCTGTGCCTGCGTGGTGGCCAGGGACTTCTGCGTCGCCGAGAGGTTCTGCAGGGCCGTCATGGCCGTGTTGTTGGTGAGAATGCTGCTCATTGTCGGATATCCTGTTGCGAGATTAGCGAGGACATCCCGGGCCGAAACCGGTACGCGAGGGCGGCATCATGCCTGTGACCTTCGCCCTGAACACCGGCAGGTCAGCCTTACGTGAGCTGAACCTTACGGGACTTTCCTTTCAGAGCGGTGAACGGCAGTTCACGATCCCGAGCTGCGCCGGACAGCGACGGACGCGATCCGCGAGTTGGTTAACGGACCGGTTGAAGGCGGCCGGCCACCTCGCCGAAGTCCCACCGTTCACGCGTCCCACCGTTCACGAATAGGAGCGGATCAGACTCCCCACCAGCATGTTCCAGCCGTCGATCAGCACGAAGAACAGCACCTTCAAGGGCAGCGAGATGACGGAGGGTGGCAGCATCATCATGCCCATCGACATGGTGATGGTCGACACCACCATGTCGATGACCAGGAACGGCAGGGCAATCAGGAAGCCGATCTCGAAGCCGCGCCGGATCTCCGACACCATGAAGGACGGGATCAGGATCCGGAGGTCGACCGCGTTGCGGTCGGCGTTGCTGCCGGCCGCGGCCTTGATGCTCGGCGGCGCGAGATCGTCGAAAAGCTTCAGGTCCTTGTCCCGCACCTGGGCCAGCATGAATTCGCGGAAAGGCCCGGTGATCCTGCCATAGGCCTCGCCCTCCGAGATCTTGCTCTCGAGCAGCGGCCGCAGGCCCCCATCGTAGGCCCGGTCGAAGGTGGGCGCCATGACGTAGAAGGTCATGAACAGCGACAGGCTGACCAGGATCAGGTTGGCGGGCGTGGTCTGCAGGCCGAGCCCAGAGCGCAGGAACGAGAACGCGATGGCGAAGCGCGTGAAGCTCGTCACCATGACGAGCAGGCCCGGCGCGATCGACAGCACCGTGAGCAGCCCGACGAGTTGGACGATGCGGCCGCTGGCGCTGGCGCCGGCCTGAGGCAGCACATTGCCGAGATCGATCGATTGCGCGCTTGCAAGTTCCGCGAACCCGCAGAGGCAGGCCGCCACCAGAACCCCGAGGACCACCCGGGCCGTGTCCGCTGTCGTGCGCCGGCGCATGTCTAGCGGCGGCAGCTTGGCGCGCGCGCCGGGATGCTCATCGCACGACCAGCATTTCGATCAGCAGCTCCCGCACCTTGCCGTCCGACCGGAGCGCGGCGCGCTCGTTGAGATCGTCCCGCAGCGCCTGGAGCCCGCTGGCGCCCTGCAACTGGGTCAGCGACAACGTCCGCACGAAGGCCAGGATGTCCTCGCCCACTTTCGTCCCGATGACGTCCATCTCGGCCGCGTCCGTCTTGTCGTAGACGATCGCGGTTTGCAAGCGGATCGATGCGCCTTCCGGCGACACGAGGTTGGTGACGACGGGCACGAGTTCCTTGAGAGCACGGGTCGACGCGGCGGGCGTAACCGCCTTCACGGCCGAGCCGTCCGGGCCGGTCGCGGTCGCGGCCGCGGCGGTTCTGGCCGCCGACGCGATCTGGTGGCCGACCAGCGCACCGCCACCGCCCGCCGCAGCCGTCAGCACCAGGATCGGGATTGCGGCGCCGAGTATCGATCCCTTCTTGGCCGCAGCCATCGTGTCTCCCATTCTTTCCCAGCGTTCAGAACGGCTTCACGGCGTCGTAGATCTGGTGGCCCCAACCGGGCTGCTGGACCTCGCTCATGCGCCCGCGCCCCCCGTAGGAGATCCGTGCCTCGGCGATCCGATCGTACGCGATCGTGTTCTCCTTGGTGATGTCGCGCGGCCGTACCACGCCGGCCACGTTGATGATGCGCAGTTCGTCGTTGACCCGCATCTCCTGCGAACCCGAGACCAGCATGTTGCCGTCGGGCAGCACCCCCGTCACCACGGCCGCCATCGAGAAGACGATCTTCTCCGAGCGGTCGACATTGCCGACTCCCTTGGATGCGGAGGTCGAGTTCAGGTCGAACTGCGGCGATGCCTTGAACGGCGTCGAGCCGATGCCGGTCGAGATATCGAAGCCGTTGCCGATCTTGGCCGTGGTGCTGCGATCGGACGAATTCCCGAGCTTGGCCTTGTCGTCCATGGCGATGTTGACGGTCAGCACGTCGCCGACGCGGCTCGCCCGCACGTCGCGAAACAGGTTGGCGCGGTCGTCGTCCCACAGCGATTGCGGGCTCGATCGCGGCGAGGCCGGGAAGCCATAGGCCGCGAAGGGCGCGACGTCGGATTGCAGCCCGTGGCCGACCGGCGACATGTCGGGTGCACGGCCCATGTCGGCCGGCGGCGTTGCGCAGCCGAACAACGCGAGGCAGCAGGGCAGCGCGGCCAGCACCCGGAGGTTCATGATTTCTTTCCGTCCGGCGGCACGAAGCCCGATATGGTATTGACGAGCTTCACGGCCCGGTCGGGCGCGATCTCGTTCAGAATGGCCGAGGATTGGCGTGCGTTGAGCCCGGTCAGCACGGCCGCCGCGGTGGCGTCGTCGAGCGCCGAGATCTGCTGGGCGGCGGCATCGGGCCGCATCTTGGCATAGATGCCGACCAATGTGGCCTCGGCCCGTTTGGTGGCCTCGTCGCGCCGCGCCAGCATATCCTTCAACTCGACCTCCTTGGCTTCGAGGTCGGCGACGCGCTCGGCGATCTGGGCTTCGAGTTGGTTCAGCTTGCGGGTCTGAAGTGCGAAGCGGGCGTCGGCCGCCGCGACCGCGACGTTCTGGCAATAGCGCTGCGCATCGCTGGCCGGCGCGACCGGCTTCACCACCGGCGCTGCCGAGGCCGGTGTGGATGCAGCCGCCGGAACCGCGGGGACCGGCGCTGTCGACGCGACGGGCCGCTTCGGCTCGGCAGCGGCCGGGACGACCGCCGGGACCGGGGGAGACGCGGCCGCTACCGTGGCGGAGCCGAAGGCCAGCATCGCGAGGACGAAACCCGGGGGGGTGAAGCGCAGGGACATGGCGATGGCGGGCGTGCCTCGAAAGAGCGGTGATCCACCTTGTTGCGGTCAGCTTGCGTCGGGCTGGCTCGCGAGGCCCGGCTCCGTCCCGCTCGTGGGTGGCGGCTGATCGGAGCAGCCCGGAGCCTTCGCGTGCGCGCGACAGGGCGTCCCGCAGGCGCTGTCAGGCGACAGGCTCCAGCGTGTCGGCGCGTGCCGCGCGGCGCCGGCGTTCGCGCCACAGAACCGCGAGCCCGCTTCCCACGATCACGGCCGAGCCTGTCACGACACTGGGCCCGGGCACGTCGCCCCAGACGGCCCAGCCGAGCACCACGGCCCAGACGATCGATGCATATTGGAACGGCGCCAGCAGCGACGCCGGCGCCAGCGTCAGGGCCCGGGTGATGCACATGAAGCAGCCCGTCGAAACGATGCCGACCAGGAACATCAGCGCGAGATCGAACGGGGTCGGCGTGGCCCAACCCGGACCCGACAGGGACGCGCCGATCAGGCCCGCCCCCACGACCTGGGACGCCGTCAGGGTGAGCCAATCCGTGCGCCGCAGCTTGCGCGTGATCGTGATGGCGCTCGCGAACATCGACGAGCCGAACAGCGCCACCAGGGCCGAAGGCGAGAAGCTTGCACCGCTCGGATGCAACGCCACCAGGACGCCGCCGAACCCCAGGAACACGGCGCCCCAGCGGAACGGCCCGACCCTTTCGCCCAGCACCGGCACCGACAGGGCCGTGATGATCAGCGGGGCCGCGAGATAGAACGTCATCACATCGGCCAGGGGCAGGGCCCGGGTGGCGAAGTAGAACGAGAAGCTGTCGGCCGTCATGCACAGGATACGCACGACGTGGAGGCGCCATTCGCCGCGAATGTCGAAGTCCGGGCGCCGATACCATAGCAGGGGACCCAGAACGAGGGCCGCCCCCACGCTGCGCAGCGCCAGCAACTCGCCCACCCCGTACCCACCCACGAGCCACTTGCCGAGCGCGTCGTTGACGGCGAACAGCAGCACCCCCAGCGAATAGAGCATGATGCCCGCGCCGGCTCCGGTCATCGCGGCCCAGCCGCGCCGGGCCCGTCCGCCGCCCCGGACCAAGACCCCGGGGCGGTGTTACGCGCATCCATGTAGCGGCGCGCCAGCGTGTGGTAGACGCCGTGCGGGTAGATGAGCTTCGACACGGCATTGGCCAGGATGGCGCAGATCATGATGGGGATCACGAGGGCGTGGTTCTCGGTCATCTCGGATACGATCACGAAGGAGGTGATGGGCGCCTGCACCACGCCGGACAGGTACGACACCATGCCGAGGATGGTCAGCACGCCGATCGGCGTCGCGGGCAGCAGATCGTGGAGGTTACGCGCCATGCCGGCCCCCACGGCCAGCGAAGGTGCGAAGATGCCGCCCGGGATGCCGCTGATCGACGACAGCATATTGGCGGCGAACTTCAGCAACCCGAACGTCCAGGGAAGATCCGATCCTCCGTGCAGGATAGCCTTGGCCTGCTCGTAGCCGGTGCCGAAGATGCTGCCCGCTGCATAGGCGCCGCAGACCGCGACGCCGAACCCGCAGAGCGCCGCGAAGGCGATCGGCCAAGACCTGATGGCGCGGCCGGCCCACCCCGGGAAGCCCCGTCCGGCCTCGATCAGGACGCGGCTGAAAATGCCGCCGAAGAACCCGCCCGCGACCCCCACCACGGGCACGGCGAGCCAGCCCGCTCCGAACGGCAAGGTATCGGAGGTCGTGCCGAAGTAGGTGTAGTCGCCGACGAGCGCCAGCGACGTCAGGCCGGCCGCGATTACGGTGCCGAGTATCAGCCCGCTGGTGCGCGCCTCGAAGGACCGGCTCATCTCCTCGATGCCGAAGATGATGCCGGCCAGCGGCGCGTTGAAGGCCGCCGCGATCCCGGCGGCAGAGCCCGCGATCAGCAGGCCCGGCTGGCGGTGAGGCGCCAGGCGCCCGAGCGCATGCATGACCGAGGCGCCGACCTGCACGGTCGGGCCCTCGCGCCCCGAAGAGGCCCCACAGGCGAGGCCGAGCAGGAGCAGCAGGATCTTGCCGGCCGCGACCTTGAGGCTGACCAGTGGATTGCGGGCCGCGGGCTCGGTCATCTGGTGGGCCGCGATGACCTGCGGGATGCCGCTGCCGCCCGCATCGGCGAAATAGCGGCCGGCCAACCAGGCCGCGAGCGCGAAGCCCGCAGGGGTCACCAGGAAGGGAGCCAGCGGATAACGGCCGTGCAGTCCGGCGAACAGCGTCTGGACGCGGTCCGCCAGAAACGCCATCGCGACCGCGAGACCCCCCACCGTCATGCCGCCGAACAGAAAGACGCAACGGCGCCGCCAGCGCGGCAGCCAGATACGGAGGGCGCGGAGGCGCAAGCTGCGCCGAAGCGGGCGGGAGCGGGGGCGGGCGGACGACATCCCCCCGTGCCCTACAGGATGTCGCGCCCACATACACCCCCGGCGACGCGCACTGCGCGGCCGCACGGACCGGTTCGGCTCAGGGCCCCGGCACGACGCCGGACCGGCTTGTTACGTCCGAAGCCGGGGGTTGCAGGCCGGCGGCGAACTGATCCCCAAGTTTTCGACATCGGGGATGCTTGGCTGTGGTGTCTACTTCCGATTGTTCAACTGCAGAACTACCCTCATTGGCTTTTGAGGTTTGCCTTATGACTTTCAAGCAGGTTAGATAACGCGACAACATCAAGGCGCGCATCGTGTCGAGGATCGACCGCAACAACCTGCCCGGTACCACTGAGGCGCTGCTGAAGCGCCTTTGGCGTCACGCGTTTCTCTTGTCCGGACACGGCGACCTCGCCGTCGATCTCGTGCGGGCCGCTTGTGCCCGCGCCGTGCCGGAAAGCCGCTGGGCGGATGCCGAGCCGAGGGCTGATGTCCGCCTCTTCGCCGCACTGCACGCGATCTGGGTCGAGGAGGTCAGGCCCGCACAACCTGCGGCGGCCGGCGATGCGGGCCTCCACGGACCCGTCGGCCACACACCCGCCAGCCCTCTGTTCGCCGCCGAGGTCTTGCGGGACGTCTGGGCCCTGGCGGAGCCCTGTCGGGAAGCCGTGCTGCTGACCTACGGCGAAGGGCTGAGCTACGGGGAAACGGCCGCGGTTCTCGGCTGCTCGGAGCGCGACGTCGCGGGGCGCCTGGCCACCGCGCGATCCGCCTTGGCAAGCAGTGATCGAGAGCGTGAGGGCGAGAGTCCGGACGACATGAGATTCGCCACCCTGACGGCCTATATCGACCATGAGCTGGACCCGTCGGCGCGGCGCGGCCTCGATCAGGATCTCGAGGCGATGCCCGAGTTGCGGGATCGGCTCGCGATGCTGCGTTCCGGCGAGCGCCCGTTCCGAATGAGCTTCGATGCGCTTCTCGATACCGCGCCGGGCCAGCGGCTCGCCGCGCTCCGGGCCGGCTTCGGAGCCGACGGCAGTTTCGACGCTTCCGGCAGCACTCGGCCCGACGCCCGTCCGTCGGTCGACGGGTCCGGTTCGCCTTCCATCTGGCTGGCCGGCGCCCGCCCGCGATGGTGGGGGCGCTGGTGGCCGATCCTGGCCGGCGCCGTGCTGGGCGTCGGCGCGGGGCTCGCGATCGGCGATCTCGGTCACGTGGTCGCGTGGGAGCGGGCAGCGCAGCCGACGGACGTTTCTCCCGCGGCGAACTGGCAAGCTGCGGTGATCGGAAGCATCGCGCTCCTGTCGCCCGACGATGTCGCCATATTGCGCGATAGCGTTCCGTCCGACGGTCCGCAACTAGGCTTGGTCCAGGAGAGACTCGGCTTCGACCTTGCGAAGGTGACGGCGCTCGACGGACTGGTGCTCAAGCGGGTGCATCTGCTTCGCTTCCGAGGCGCGCCGATCGGCGAACTCGTCTATGTGTCGGCTTTCGGCAGCCTGGTTGTGCTTTGCATCGCGGTCGAGCCGGGTACCGACAGCGCCACCGAGGCAAAGCGGATCCAGGGGTCGAGCGTCGTGACCTGGAGCCGGGACGGCCTGTCCTTCATGCTGGCGGGGGGACGCGACGAGGGCGTATTGCGCGCCTACGCCGAGACGATCCGGCGCAAGCTCTGACCTGCATGGGACGACCGAACGCAGGGTCCTCGCGTGCAGGGGTCCCGTGCAACCGATCGTTTCACTCCGGCGCCCGCTTAACCGACCCGGCCCCGGATCGACCTAGACGGCATGCTGTCGCGCAGCGGCGGTCGGGACCGGGACATGGCATGCATCGTCTTCCCCGAGACCATCTGGTCGAGGGACAGCGGCTTCGAAAAGAAGAAGCCCTGGGCGTTGCGGATCTGCGTCGCCGCGCTCAGGTAGGTCAATTCCTCGATGGTCTCGAGGCCCTCTGCGATGATGTTCATGCCGAGCGCATGGCCGAGCGACTCGATCGCCTTGAGGATGCTCTGGCTGCGGGGCCGGCGATGGATGTCTTTGATGAAGGACCGGTCGATCTTGAGCTCGTCGGCCGTGAGATCGGCGAGGGCTGACAGCGACGAGTAGCCGACGCCGAAATCGTCGATCGAGACCTTGGTGCCGATCCGGCGCAGCATCGGCAAGATCGTGGCCTGCAACTCGCTCCTGGCGAAGAAGGCCTCCTCGGTCAGTTCGAGCATGAAGCGCTCGGCGCAGCCGGTCGCTGCAAGGTCCGAGACGAAAGTCTCCATGAAGGCGGAGTCGCCCGCCTGCTTGGCCGCGACGTTGAAGCTGATCGTGGTGCCGGAACCGAAGACGGCATCGATGTCGTCGAGGGCCGTCATGGTCTCGTCGAGCACCAAGCGTGAGATGTCGTTGATCATCCCGAGTTCCACCGCAAGGCCTATGAAGTCTCCCGGGGGATGGATGAAGCCGCCTTCGTCGCGCCAGCGCAGCAGGACTTCGAGGCCGACCGTGGCGCGCGTGTGAATATCGACCTTGGGCTGATACGCGCAAAGGAAGCGCCGATCCCGTATCGCGAGCCGCAGCCGCTGCTCGGTCTCCATCCGGGCATTGGCGGCGGCTCGCATGTCGTCGTCGAACACCGCGATCGCTCCCTTGTGCCGGCCCTTGATGCTGTACATCGCGAGGTCGGCGTGGCGGCGCAGCGTCTCGTAGTCGTTTCCGTGCTCCGGGTAGAGGCTGATGCCGATCGACGCGGAGGTGAAGATCTCATAACCTTCCGCGAAGAAGGGCTGCTTCAGACGGGCCAGCAGGCGGCCGACCTGCTTGAGCACCGCTCCTGCGCCGCCTTCCGACTGCAGCAGCAGCACGAATTCGTCACCGCCGATGCGCGCCAGCAGGTCGCCAGCCGGCAGAACGTCCGAGACGCGCGCGGCGAGCTTCGTCAGGATCTGGTCTCCGACTGCATGTCCATAATAGTCGTTGATGTGCTTGAAGTCGTCGATGTCGACGAAAGCCAGGGCGAAGCAGGCCCGATCACGATCCACCAGTTCGGCAACCGCATGTTGAAGGTAACTCCGGTTGGGCAGCCCCGTCAGGTCATCGAAATGGGCGCGCCGGAAGAGTTCCGCCTCGAGCCGTTTTTGTGGCGCGAGGTCGATCATGGTCGAAACTGCATAGGCCGGGCTATCGACAGGGATGGCCGTGTGAGCCATCAAGACCTCGCCCGCGGTGACCAGTGCGGCGGCTTCGTCGCACAAAGCCCCTCCGGCGCACGTCTCGGGAGGATCACAGCCGATTGGAGCGGAGTGAAGCATGCGGTCCGGGCGCGTGAGGCACTCGACGAGGCCGGGGCAAAGGCCCTCCGTCCCAAGGTCCTCGGAGGCGTACGGGCCATAGTCCAGCTTCTGCCCGCCGGCGCTGTCCGGCGACTCCTCGATCGTCGTCGCCGACCTTGCGATCATAGTGCGTCGGTCCTCTTCGTGAGACGATGGTAATCGACGGGTTCAGCCGGCCGATGAAAGCTGAGTCCGGGTCAGGCTCGCCTCGATGCGGCTTTTCAGAAGACGGGCGTCCGGAGACTCGGCGTCCGGGTCGCCCTCCTCGGAACGCGGCTTTCCGCTCATGTGGGCACCGCGCCAGCGCTCGACGACGCTCTTCACGAAGTCGGGATCCCGAGGATCGGTCTTTGCGTGTCCGAGGGCGTGGGACGCCTCGTTGCGCGGCAGCCGATCCTCGGTCATGTGGCGGAACGTCATGCGGACCGGAACCGAGACACCCTCGCCGAATGCCACGGCTTCGCCTGTTGCGAGGGTCGGCACGAAGGACAGGAGGTTCGCGGCGGCGTCCGAAACGGCCGAGCGCAGCAGGGCCTGGTCGCGATCGTTCGCCATGCGCATCGCGAAAAGCGTGCCGCATTGGGCGATGATGGTGGGGTCGAGTTCGGCCGGACGCTGGGAGACGAGACCCAGGAACACGCCGTATTTGCGGCCCTCGCGGGCGATGCGGCTGAGGGCGCGGCGGGTCGGGTTGAAGCCGGTCGTGGGATCGGCCGAGGCGTAGCGGTGCGCTTCCTCGCAGACGAACAGCAGCGGCACGGCGCCATCGCTCCACAGGCCGAAGTCGAAGGCGAGCCGGCACAGCACGCAGACCACGGCATCGACGGTCTCGGGCGGCAGTCCGGCCAATTGCGCCACGCTGATCGGCTTGCCGACCGGGTCGAGCCTGAACAGGTTGCGGAGCAGATCCGCCATCGTGTCGCCGCCGACATTGGCGTTCTCGAACATGAAGCCGTAATGCGGGTCGTTGCGGATCGTTTCGATCCTCGTCATCAGCCGATGGTAATGCATGCGCGCCGCCCGGTTTTCCAGCCGGCCCATGCGTTCGTCGATCAGCAGGACAAGATCCTGGACCACGTAGGGGACCGGCGTGTCCACCGTGAAGCCGGAGGCCCGCGGGTCGCCCCGGCGCCGGAGCGCACGATCCTGGGTCTTGTATTGAGTGTAGATGCTCTTGGCGATCGGAATGACTTCGGCCAGGATCTCGAGTTCTTCGGCGACAGCCGGTCGGCCGCCATAGATGACGTCTGCCAGTTCCTCGAAATTGAAGAGCCAGAAGGGCAGCTTCAGATTGCGCGAATTGACGATATTGGCCTCGTCGCCGAAGCAGCGTCCGTATTCGTTGTGGCCGTCGAGCAGGAAGATGCGGACGTTGGGCCGTGCCGTCATGATCTCGCCGAGGATCACGGCCATGCCGCTGGACTTGCCGACGCCTGTCGTCCCGAGCACCGCGAAGTGTTTGCCGATGAGGCCATCCACGTCGATGCAGGCCGGCAGAGTCTCGTCCTGGTGAAGCGTGCCGATGGCGGTCAGGTGATCGGCTTCGGTGGCGTAGATGAGGCGAAGATCGTCGGCGTCGAGCAGCACCGCAGCGTCGCCGATGGCCGGATATTGCGACACGCCGCGCTTGAAGCGGCTCAGGCCATCCGCGCCGAGACGGATCTCGCCCATGAGGTCGACGAGGACGGAGGCTTCGAAATCCTGCGACCGCACTGCGGGCGGCAGTTCGGCCGTGGCGGCCGTCACCATGCCGACGATGAACGAGCGGCCGGCCCGCAGCCCGACGAAACGGCCCACGGTCGCGACGGCCGAGGCGGGACGGTCGCCGACCGGCATGACGCCGATGCCAGCCTTGGATCCGGTGACCGAGACGATGCGCCCGAACTGCGCGTGACCCCCGGTGCGGCCCTCTATCGGGCTTTCGAAGCCTTGAACTAGCAAGCTGCTGCACCCTGGTTCGATCCGCCTGTCAGCGTTATGGGCCGGCATTCTTAAATAAATCCTGAAATGATCCTCCGTGCGGACCTTAGTATAGGTCTAAGTAAATAAGTAAAATTGCCGCAAAGCGCACGGCCCATGTCAGACCGACAAGCGAATCCATCTCATAATCCGCTGGTGAGCTTCCAGCCCGAAGCTGCGGGACAGAGACAGGCACCAGCGCCCCCGTGAACGCGATGCCCTCAGGGTGGCGGCCAGCAGGGTCGGCAGGCCGCATCGCATTCGGCGGCACGTCCGACCGGGGATGCCACTATGGAGGTTGTCACCGAAGCTTCTGCGCCAGCAGGCTTCGCGGCGGATCCGCGACCTGAGGTCCGCAACCGAACCGCTCGGGCCTGCTTCTGGAGCCGATCCGCGATTCGTGCTTCTCTGCGGCAGCTATTGGCGCCCGACAGCGGTGCCACGGGGAGGGAGCCGCCATGCAGATCGCGGACCGCGTGTTCCTGGTCACGGGTGCGGCTTCGGGGCTGGGGGCGGCCACGGTCCGCATGCTGGCCGCCGAGGGCGCGAGCGTCGTCCTGGCCGACCGCGCCAGCGAGGCCGGGGCCGCGCTGGCGTCCGGGCTCGGAGCGCGGGTCCGCTTCGTCGCAGCCGACGTCACCAGCGAGGTCGACGGGGCCGCGGCCGTGCGGACGGCCCACGACGGTTTCGGTCGGCTCGATGGCCTCGTGAACTGCGCCGGCGTGGCGCCGGCCGAGAAGATCCTCGGCCGCGACGGCCCGCATGGCCTCGAGAGCTTCGCCCGCACGGTCTCGATCAACCTCGTCGGCACCTTCAACATGATGCGGCTCGCTGCCGAGGTCATGGGGCGCGGGGAACCCGATGCCGAGGGCGAGCGCGGTGTGATCGTCAACACGGCCTCGGTCGCGGCCTTCGACGGACAGATCGGACAAGCCGCCTATGCGGCCTCGAAGGGCGGGGTCGCGGCCTTGACGCTGCCGGCCGCGCGGGAACTCGCGCGGCACGGCATCCGGGTGGTCTGCATCGCCCCAGGCATCTTCGAGACGCCCATGCTGGCCGCCATGCCGCAATCCGTCCGGGAGGCGCTCGGGGCCGGCGTGCCGTTCCCGCCGCGTCTCGGGCGTCCGGACGAATATGCGGCGCTGGTGCGCCACATCATCGCCAACACCATGCTCAACGGCGAGACCATCCGGCTCGACGGCGCGCTGCGCATGGCCCCGCGCTGAAGGGGCGGCTCGAGGAGATCACCCATGGTCGAACGCGATCCCATCGTCATCGTCGGCGCCGCCCGCACCCCCATGGGCGCGTTCCAGGGCGCCCTCGCGCCGGCAGTGGCGCCCGAACTCGGCGCCGCCGCGATCCGGTCGGCGGTGCAACGTGCGGGCGTGTCGCCCGACGACGTCGACGAGGTGCTGATGGGCTGCGTGCTGCCGGCGGGCCTCGGCCAGGCACCGGCCCGGCAGGCGGCGCTCGGTGCCGGGCTGCCGCGGGCGACCGGCGCCACCACGATCAACAAGATGTGCGGTTCCGGCATGAAGGCCGCGATGCTGGCCCACGACCTGATCCTGGCGGGCAGCGCCGACATCGCCGTCGCGGGCGGGATGGAGAGCATGAGCAATGCTCCCTACCTGCTCGACCGCGCCCGGGCCGGCTACCGCATGGGCCACGGCCGCATCCTCGACCACATGTTCCTCGACGGGCTCGAGGACGCCTATGACAAGGGCCGCCTGATGGGCACCTTCGCCGAGGACTGCGCGGGCACCCTCGATATCACGCGTGCCCAGCAGGACGACTATGCGGGCGCGTCGCTGCGGCGCGCGCGCGCCGCCATCGCGGACGGGAGCTTCGCGGCCGAAATCGTGCCCGTGACGGTCAAGAGCGGCCGGACCGAGCGCAGCGTGGCGGAGGACGAGCAGCCCGGCAAGGCCGACCTCGACAGGATCCCCGCCCTGAAGCCCGCCTTTCGGGAGGGCGGCACCGTCACGGCCGCCAATAGTTCGTCCATCTCGGACGGAGCGGCGGCGCTGGTGCTGATCCGCCGGTCCGAGGCCGAGCGGCGCAGGCTGCGGCCGCTGGCGCGGATCGTCGGCCACAGCACCTTCGCGCACGAGCCGGCCCTGTTCCCCACGGCGCCGGTCGGGGCACTGCGCCGCCTGTCCGAGCGCACGGGCTGGTCGTTCGGCACCGTGGACCTGTTCGAGATCAACGAGGCCTTCGCGGTCGTGGCACTGGCCGCCATGCGGGCGCTCGACCTGCCGCACGACAAGGTCAACGTGCAGGGCGGCGCCTGCGCGCTGGGCCACCCCATCGGAGCCTCGGGGGCTCGCATCCTGGTCACGTTGCTCGGGACCCTGGAGCGCCGGGGCTTGCGACGCGGCATGGCGGCGTTGTGCATCGGAGGTGGGGAAGCCACCGCGATGGCGGTCGAGCGGTTAAGCTGACGTCGGGGGCTCGTCGAGCCGCCGCAGCACATGCGCGAGTCTGTCGTCCCGGATGCCAAGCTCGACGAGATGCCGGTGGGTGTTGCGGACATAGTCGACGTTGGGGCCCGACAGGCCGCGGCCCTGGGCCACGAGCCGCGTCAGCGCCTCGGGCGCCAGTACGCCCGCATATTGGGCGTGGGAGCGGCTCGCCACATAGGTCAGGGCCGACAGTCTCCGGCCGTCCGCGAGGCGCACGGGCGCCGCAATCTCGGCATAGACGCCGGTGATCAACTCCCGGCGCCGGACGGCGTCCAGGGTTGCGGCCCGCGCCGAGGCTGCGATACGAAAGCAGAGGCCGACGCAGGAGCCGCCGCGATCGAGCCCCAGCACGAGCCCCGGGTATTCGGGCGTGCCGCGATAATGATGCGAGTAGATGCAGAGGGCCCGATGGAAACCGAACAGCCGCGCCCGCAGCCGCTCCTCGGAGACGAAATCCGGTCGCCACATCAGCGACCCATAGGCGAAGATCCACAGGTCGTCGGCCGCGTCCGGCATCGGGGCTCTGCTCCATTCTCGGCAGCGATGTCGCCTCCGCCTTCCATAGGACGGTTCGCGCCCTCTGGGCAGCCCCCGGTGCACGGGGAGCCAGATGAGTGACATCACGCTCCGTCGAAGCCGCCGGCGGCCCCGGGCGGTGCTGATGGTGCCGGCCGCGTCAGCCCTCATCCTGGTGCTCGGCTGGTCGGTGCTGTGGGGGGTGGCGCGCCAGCAGGCGATCTCGGCCATGGACGGGTGGATGGCGGCCGAGGCGGCGCATGGCCGCCAATGGTCCTGCCCCGGCCGGGACGTGTCCGGCTTTCCGTTTCGCATCGCCCTGTCGTGCCGGGACGTGGCCTTCAACGGCGTCGTGGACGGCGCGCCCACCGAGGGGCACTTGGCCGGCCTGTCGGCCGAGGTCTGGATCCACGAGCCGAGTTCCGTCGACATCGCGCTCGCGGGGCCTCTCGCCCTGGCGAGCCAGGACGGTCACGCCGATTTCACCCTGAGCTGGGCCGGACTGCACGCCACCCTGCGCGGGCTCGTCGGCGGCATGAAGCGGGTCGAGTTCCTGGCCGAAGGGGTCGATCTCCGGCGACCCGACGACCGTGGCGGCCACGCCGACCGCGTCGCGTTGCACGCCGGCCCGGCGGCCGGCCGGCCGGGGGACGATGTCGCCGAGGCCGTCGACGTCGCCGTCGCGGGAGCCGCCATTCCCGTACTCGACGCCCTGACGGGTGAGGATGCCCGGTTCGACGGTGCCGTCACGGGCGTCGTCACCCGGGCACTAGGCGATCTGCCCGATTTCGGCGCCAGCACGGTGGAGCGCTGGCGCAGCGGTGGAGGGCATGTCGAGGTGTCGAGCCTGGTGCTGGGCAAGGGCGACCTCAAGGCCACGGCGGCCGGGACCCTGGGGCTCGACGACCAGCACCGCCTGGCCGGCCGGCTCGACGCCGGCCTGTCGGGCTTCGAGCCTCTGATGCGCCGTTTCGGCGTGCCGGTGCGGGCCGCGGCCATCGGTGGGCTGCTCGCGCAGCTGCTCGGCGGCAAGACCGCTCCGCCCGCACCCGATGCGTCTCGAACCATGACGCTGCCGATCGTTTTCGGCGACGGCGCGATGTCGATCGGCCCGTTCAAGACGGCGTTGCGGCTGCCGTCGCTCTATTGAGCGGCTGGCGGTCGGCGCCGAATACCGTCCTGCCGCTGGTGCCGCTATAAAGGGGGCGTCGGCGCCGCGCATCCCGCCACCGTTGCCCAGACACGAGGCCGCCGTGCCGTTCCGCATCCTGTCCGTCCTGTTGGTCCTGTTCGGGCTCGCGGTGGGGTCCGCCCAGGCGCAAGTGCCCGGCCAGGCAGCCGGCGACCTCGACGGCGCCAAGCAGACCATCGACCAGGTCGAGGCCCGGCTGGCCCGGGGCGGCCTCACCGACGGCGTGCTCCAGCAGTTGCGTGACGAGATCGATCCCGTGACGGCCCGGATGAACGCGGTCGCATCCGACCTCATGCCCCGCATGGCCGCCGTCAAGGACAGGCTGGCCCAGCTCGGGCCTGCGCCCGACCCCAAGAGCAACACCACGGAAGCGCCCGCCATCACGGCGGATCGCGGTACTCAGCAGAAGCTCTTCGACGACCTAGACGGCACGGCCAAGCGCGCCAAGGTCCTGGCCGTTCAGGCTGCACAGATCAGCGACGCCATCGTGGCCCGCCGCCGCGACCTCTTTGCGCATGACCTCTTCGCCCGGTCGCGGAGCCTGGTCAGCCCGGGTCTCTGGACCGCGGTGGCGGCCGAAGTCCCGGCCGATGCCCAGAGGGTTGCGACGCTGGCCCGGAACTGGGGCCAGGCTGCTTCCGACAGGTTGTCGGTCTGGCAGAAGCCCGTCCTGGCACTGCTTCTGGCCGCGCTCGCTCTCGGTTATTACCCGGTGTGGCGGGTTGCGGTGCGGGTGCGGAGCCGTGATCCCGAAGCCCGTCCGACGCGGTTCGGCAAGGCCGTCGCGGCGGTTCGCGTCGCCGCCACGACCGCGATCGTCCCGGTGGCGGCCGTGCTGGCGCTCGGCGGGCTCGTGGTCTTGTTCGACCTGCCGAACCTGCTGCAGGCGCTGGGAGAATCCCTGACCATCGGGGTCGTCGTGGTGGCGGTCGGCACGGGCTTGTCGCGCGGCCTGTTCGCGCCGAAGAGCCCCAACTGGCGCGTGCCGCCCATCGGGGACGACACGGCCAAGAACCTCTATCACCTCACGATCACCGTCACGGGGATCGTGGCGGCCGAGCATGTCGTAGAGGCCGTCAACGCGTTCATCCAGGTGGGCGTGCCGGCCGCCATCGCGGCCCGGGGACTTGGCGCGCTGGCGGTTGCGCTGGCGATCGGCCTTGCCCTGCGCAAGGCCTGGCTGCGCCGCCATAACGGCGACCGCCACGGGGGCGAGAGCCTGGCGCCCGGTGACCCGCAGAGCGAGCATTGGGCCGCGCTGCTGCGCGTCGTGGGCCGCGCTGTCGCGATCGTGCTGCTGGTGGCCGTGCTGGTCGGCTACGTGGCGTTTGCGGCCTTCCTGGTGGAGCAGGTCATCGCCATCGCGGGCACGCTGGCGATTCTCTACCTGCTGCTCATCCTGGCCGATGAGGGTTTCGCCACCGCCCTGAAGCCGCAAAACCCCTTTGGGCGCGGGTTGGCGGCGTTGGTCGGTCTCCGGCCCGACGGGCTGGCCCAGATCGCCGTCCTGTCCTCGGCCATCGTCCGGGTGTCGCTTCTGGTCGGGGCGGCGCTTCTGGTGTTGGCGCCCTGGCGCATCGAGGCGGGCGACATGCGGGCCACGGTCGAGGCAGCCTTCTTCGGGTTCGCGATCGGCGGCGCTACGATCTCGCTCGCCTCGCTGATCGTGGCGGTGCTGCTCTTCGCCCTGTCGATCGCCGCCACCCGGGCCGTGCAGCGCTGGCTCGAGACCAGATACCTTCCCCACACCAAACTCGACACGGGCCTGCAGAACGCGATCAAGACGAGCCTCGGCTACATCGGGTTCATCGCGGCGCTGGGTCTATCGCTGGCCTATCTCGGCCTTTCCTTCGAGCGGTTGACGCTGATCGTCGGCGGCTTGTCGCTCGGCATCGGCCTCGGCCTGCAGAGCGTCACCAACAATTTCGTCTCCGGCCTGATCATGCTGTGGGAACGGGCCGTGCGGGTCGGCGACTGGGTCGAGGTCGGGGCCGAGCAGGGCTTCGTGCGGCGCATCAACGTGCGCTCGACCGAGATCGAGACCTTCGACCGGGCGCTCGTCATCATGCCCAACGCCAGCCTCGTGTCGGGCGTGGTCAAGAACTGGGTGCGCAACGACCGGGTGGGTCGCATCAAGCTGCCCTTCGTGGTGCCGCTCTCGGCCGATCCCGAAGCGGTTCGCACCGCTCTGATCGCGACCGCCAGGGCGCACGAGCGGGTACTCACCATACCGACCCCGAGCGTGTTCTTCACGGGCCTCGGCGAGGCCAACATGACCTTCGACCTCGTCTGCTTCATCGACGATGTGGAAAGCCGGATCCGGGTGACGAGCGACCTCCTCTATGACATCCACGCCAAGCTCAAGGCCGCGGGCTACGTCCATCCGCCGGCCGCCCCTACGGTGTCGAGCCCGGCGCTCGACCGGCTGGATGCCTGGCTGAACCAGAAGCTCGCCGAGGACAAGGGACGGGCGGCGGCCGAGTAACAGGGATATGTCGACAGCATCGACATGGTGGCGGGATGTGTCGACGAAAATGGATTTCGTCGACATGGCGTGACAGGGTGGCGGCGTTCACTGGACACCCCACCGTTGCCGTTCCTCGCCGACAAGCTCTTCGATGACATGCCGCCTCGTCGCCGGGCTGCGACCTCGCCGGAGGCCGGCCGATGATCTCTGCCCCTCGATGACCGTCCTGTACCATCACGGGCGGTTTCCGCCCGAGCGCCTCGATTGGCAACGCCTCTTGCCGCTGATCGGCCCCGCCAATGCGGCCGTGGCGCTGTACAGAGGCGCGCTGCTCAGCGTGCCGAACCCGGATGTGCTCTTGTCGCCCTTGACGGCGCAGGAAGCTGTGCTGTCGAGCCGCATCGAGGGCACGCAGGCGACCCTCGGCGAGGTCCTGGAGTTCGAGGCGGAGGGGGAGATCAACGACGAGGCGACGCCGAAGACGGCCGACATTCAAGAAGTTCTGAACTATCGCGCCGCGTTGCGCGAGGCGACCCGTCTGCTTCGCGAACTGCCGTTGAGCCAGCGTCTGATCCGACAAACGCACGCCGTGCTGATGCAGGGTGTGCGAGGGCGGAACAAGGCCCCGGGGGAATATCGCGGTGTGCCGAACTGGATAGGGCCGGCCGGAGCCGGTGTAGATGCGGCACGCTTCGTGCCTTGCGGAGCCGACAAGCTGCACGGCTGCATGGACCGATTGGAGGCCTATATACACGAATCCGCACCGGACCGCCTCGTACAATTGGCGATCGTGCACGCGGAGTTCGAGGCCATCCACCCCTTCCTGGACGGGAACGGCCGGCTCGGGCGTTTGCTGATTCCGTTGTTCCTGTTCAGCTACGGACTATTGGAGCAGCCGAACTTCTATATGAGCGAGTTCCTGGAGCAGAACCGCGACGAGTATTACGCGCGCCTGCTCGCAACGTCGGCCGAGGATGACTGGACGGGCTGGTGTGCTTTCTTTCTTCGAGGATTGATCGCGCAGGCCGAGGCCAACCGGCGCAAGGCACAGGCCATCGGCAGCCTCTACCGGAAGCGCCTGGACTGGATCGCACAGGAAACGCGGTCTCAATATTCCGTCCGCGCGCTGGACTGGATTTTCGGCCGCCCGATTTTCAAGGCCTCGGATTTCACGGCGTCGGCCGACATCCCGACGCCCACCGCGGCACGCATCCTCCGCGTCGTCCGTGAACAGGGTCTGGTCCGCGAGATCCGTCCCGCCAGCGGTCGGCGTCCGGCGATCCTCGCCTTCGTCGACCTCCTCGACATCGCGGAAGGCCGCACCGGATTTTGACGATCACGTATTCACCTCGACCTGGTTTGCGTATCACGAAATCGGGTTTCATGATCGACAACACGGCTTGTCGTGAACGGATGATCGACGAACGCCTGTCACGCTGTCGCTGACATGCACCAGCCCAAGCGACCAAGCCTGTTCACAAACTTGCGCTGAAGCTGGTGGCGTCGAGCTATCGCGCTTCGACCTTCCCACCCGCCCGGCCCCCGCCTATGCTCCGAGGCCCTCGCACCCGACCACGAGCCCGGACCACGATGAACGACGTTCCAAGCGGCCGCGCCAAGCGCCGCACCATAACCGACCAGGAAGCGCTCCAATTCCACTCGCAGGGCGGCCGCCCCGGCAAGCTCGAGGTGATGCCGACGAAGCCCATGGCGACGCAGCGCGACCTGTCGCTGGCCTATTCGCCCGGCGTCGCCGTGCCGGTGAAGGCCATCGCCGAAGATCCGAGCCGCGCCTACGATTACACCACCAAGGGCAACATGGTGGCGGTCATCACCAACGGCACCGCCATCCTCGGCCTCGGCAATCTGGGGGCGCTGGCCTCGAAGCCCGTGATGGAGGGCAAGGCGGTGCTGTTCAAGCGCTTCGCCGACATCGATTCCATCGACCTCGAAATCGACACCGAGGACCCGGACGCCTTCATCGCGGCGGTGCGCTATCTCGGCCCCTCCTTCGGTGGCATCAACCTCGAGGACATCAAGGCCCCGGAATGCTTCCTCATCGAGGAGCGCCTGCGCGAATTGATGGACATCCCGGTCTTCCATGACGACCAGCACGGCACCGCCATCATCACGGCGGCCGGCATGCTCAACGCCATGATGCTGACGGGTCGCGACATCCGCGAGACGAAGCTCGTCTGCAACGGCGCGGGCGCCGCCGGCATCGCCTGCCTCGACCTCATCAAGTCCATGGGATTCCAGCCGCAGAACGTGCTGCTCTGTGACACCAAGGGCGTCGTCTACCAGGGCCGGCACGAGGGCATGAACCAGTGGAAATCGGCCCATGCGACCCCGACCGACAGGCGGACGCTGGCCGAGGCCATGCAGGACGCCGACATCTTCTTCGGCCTCTCCGCCAAGGGAGCGCTCACGGCCGATATGGTGCGCTCCATGGCGCCGAAGCCCATCATCTTCGCCATGGCTAACCCCGACCCGGAGATCACGCCCGAGGAGGCCCATGCGGTGCGGGGCGACGCCATCGTGGCGACGGGGCGCTCGGACTATCCGAACCAGGTCAACAACGTGCTGGGCTTCCCCTACATCTTCCGAGGCGCATTGGACGTCCGCGCCACCACCATCAACATGGAGATGAAGATCGCGGCCGTGCACGCGCTGGCCGATCTCGCCCGCGAGGACGTGCCCGACGAGGTTGCGGCCGCCTACGGCGGGGCGCGGCCGCGCTTCGGGCGCGACTACATCATTCCGGTGCCGTTCGATCCCCGGCTCATCCACACGATCCCGCCCGCCGTGGCCCGCGCCGCCGTCGAGACGGGCGTCGCCCAGCGCCCCATCACCGACATGAAGGGTTACGCGTCGCAACTGTCGGCGCGCCGCGACCCGGTGGCGGGGGCGCTGCAGCGCATCGTCGAGCGCGTGCGGCGCTTCCCGAAGCGGGTCGTCTTCGCCGAGGGCGAGGAGGAGCAGGTGATCCGCGCGGCGCTGTCCTTCGTCAACCAGGGGCTCGGCACGGCGCTGCTGGTGGGCCGCGAGGACCGCATCAAGGAGTCGGCCGCGGCGGCCGGCGTCGACATCGACGAGCGCGGCATCGAGATCCACAATGCGCGGCTGTCGCACCGCAACGCCACCTATGCGCAATTCTTGTATCAGCGGCTGCAGCGCCGCGGGCTGCTGTTCCGCGACTGCCAGCGCCTCATCAACCAGGACCGCAACCATTTCGCGGCCGCCATGCTGGCCAACGGCGACGCCGACGCCATGGTGACGGGCGTCACGCGCAATTTCTCGGTGGCGCTCGGCGAAGTGCAGCGCGTGATCGACCCGCGCCCCGGCCACCGCCTCATGGGCGTGTCGCTGGTGCTGTCGCGGGGCCGCACGGTGCTGGTGGCCGACACGGCCATTACCGAGATGCCCGATGCCGAGGATCTGGCCCAGATCACCCTCGAGGCCGCCAGCGTGGCGCGACGGCTCGGCACCGAGCCGCGCGTAGCTTTGCTCGCCTTCTCGACCTTCGGCCACCCCCCGGGCGAGCGGTCGCGGCGCGTGCAGGACGCCGTCGCGATCCTCGACCGGATGCATGTCGACTTCGAATATGACGGCGAGATCGCGGCCGACGTGGCGCTGAACCGCGACCGTATGGCGGCCTATCCGTTCTGCCGGCTCACCGACACCGCCAACGTGCTGATCATGCCGGCCTTCCATTCCGCCTCGATCGCCACTCACATGCTCCAGGAGATGGGCGGCGCCACCCTGATCGGCCCGATGATCGTCGGCCTCGACCGCCCCGTGCAGATCGTCTCCCTGGGCGCCCGCGACTCCGACATCGTCAACATGGCGGCGCTGGCGGCGTTCAACATCGGGGGATAAGAAGGGCGACGTCACGAAGCCTCGCCATGCCGTTCGACATGAACCCACTCGAAAACGCGGTCCGGCAGCTCGCTGCCGGCCTGGCGGTAGCGAACGCCGCGCCGGATAACGAACTGCTGCGCGACGGCGTGATCCAGCGTTTCGAATACACGTACGAACTCAGCCACAAGACGCTCCGTCGCTATCTCGCCGCGACGGAGCCTTCGCCCGAAATCCCGGAAGAGCTGAGCTTCCCCAATCTCATCCGTCTCGGATCGGAGAGGGGGCTTCTCAATGGCGGCTGGGATGCATGGCGCGAGTTCCGCAAGGCCCGGGGTACGACCAGCCACGCCTACGACGGCGTGAGGGCCGCGGAAGTCTTTATCGTCATCCCGGGTTTTCTGGCGGAAGCGGAGGGTCTGCTGGCCGCGATGAAGAGGTCACCTCCCCCGTGACGGCCGAAATCGACCTCCATCCGACTCACCGCGGCATCGTGGAGGACATCCTCCGCCTCCATGGGCCCCGGCCCTGCCGCGTTTGGGCCTTCGGCTCCCGCGTGCGCGGCAGAGCCCGGCGTTTCTCCGACCTCGACCTCGCGGTCGATGCCGGGCGCCCGCTCACCTTCGGCGACACCGCGCCGCTGTCGGACGCCTTCGAGGAGAGCGACCTGCCGTGGCGGGTCGACATCGTCGATCTCGTGACGTGCTCGGCGGACTTCCGCCGCGAGGTCGAGAGCAGTGCCGTGCTGGTGTTCGAAGCAAGCGCGGCGATGTAGGAACGGATCGGGGTCAGCGGCGCTCTTCGGGAGTCGGGCACAGCCGGCGGTGGACGGCTCTCCTCGCCGCCGTGCACGGGGCGCCCGAGCCCGCTATGATGACCGCCATGGCCGCCATCCGCTTCATCGACCGCAGAGCCGCCCCGTCGGTTGCCCCCCCTCCCGCATCGCCCGAGCCCGTGGTGCCGTTCCCCGGCCCTTCGCCTGCGCCGGCTCCCGAGGCCGACCGCGACGCTCGCCTCGAGGGCGCCACGCCCATGATGGCGCAATATCTCGGCATCAAGGCCGAGCACCCCGACGCGCTGCTGTTCTATCGCATGGGCGACTTCTACGAGCTGTTCCTCGCCGATGCCGTCGTGGCGGCCTCCGTGCTGGGCATCGTGCTGACCAAGCGCGGCCGGCACAATGGCGAGGATATCGCCATGTGCGGCGTGCCGGTCGAGCGCTCGGACGACTACCTCCATACGCTGATCGCGCGAGGCCACACGGTAGCGGTCTGCGAACAGACCGAGGACCCGGCCGAAGCCAGGAGGCGCGGCGGCAAGTCGGTCGTCAACCGCGCCGTGGTGCGCATCGTCACGCCCGGCACCATCACGGAAGAGCGCCTGCTCGAGCCGCATCGGGCCAACCTGCTCGTGGCCCTTTCGCGCGTCCGTCTCGACGAGGGCGCCTGGCTCTACGGGGTCGCGGCGGTCGACATCTCGACCGGCAGTTTCACGGTGGCCGAGGTGCCCGAGTCCGGGCTCGGCGCCCTGCTGGCGCGCCTCGAACCGCGCGAGGTCGTGGTGGCGGACGCGGCGGCCGACGAGCCCGCCCTGCGTGCGATCCTCGAGGACGCCCCCGGCGCCGTGAGCCGGGTGGCGCGCGACGTCGCGGATCCCGCATCGGCAGAGCGGATCCTGCGCGATTGGTATGGCGTCGAGACGCTCGACGGCTTCGGCGCCTTCACCCGGGCCGAGACCGCGGCGGCCGCCGCTGCGGTCGCCTACATCGCCCGCACCCAGCTCGCGGCCCGGCCCGCCCTGCAGCCGCCGGCCCGGGCCGAGCGCGGCCTCACGGTCGAGATCGATCCCTCCACCCGGGCCAACCTCGAGATGACCCGCACGCTCGGCGGCGAGCGGAGCGGCTCGCTGCTCCATGCGGTCGACACCACCGTGACGCCGGCGGGCTCGCGTCTGCTGGCCGAGCGGCTGGCCGGCCCGCTGACCGATCCGGCAAGGATCGCGGCCCGGCTCGACGCCGTCGGCTTCGCGGTCGCGGACCGCCGCCGCCGCCTCGAGATCCGCCGCGACCTCAAGCGCATGCCCGACATGGCCCGCGCCCTGTCGCGGCTGAGCCTCGGGCGCGGCGGCCCACGCGATCTGGCGGCCCTGCGCGACGGGCTCGCGGTCGCCTACAGGCTGTCGTCCCGCCTGCTGGAAGAGTCGGACCTGCCGGCCGAACTCGCCGCGGCGGCCGCCACGGCGGCGCAGATCGACGCCGCGCTCGGCACGGCACTCGGGGCCGCGCTCGCCGACGACCTGCCCCTGTCGCGGCGTGACGGCGGCTTCATCCGGACCGGCCACGATCTGGCGCTCGACGAGGCGCGGGAGCTGCGCGACGACACCCGCAAGATCGTGGCCGGGCTCCAGGCCCGCTACGTCGAGGTGACCGAAGTTCGGACCCTCAAGGTCAAGCACAACAATTTCCTCGGCTTCTTCATCGAGGTCGCGGCCGCGGTCGGCGAGACCTGGCGCGTCCCGCCCCATAACGCCCTGTTCATCCACCGCCAGACCATGGCCGGGGCGATGCGCTTCTCCACCGCCGAACTGGCCGACCTGGAGAGCAGGATCGCCTCCGCGGCCGACCGGGCACTCGCCATCGAGCGGGACCTCTTCGACGGGCTCCTGGCAGCCGTCATGGCCGAAGCCTCCGCCATCCGGGCCGCCGCCGATGCGCTCGCCGCGATCGACGTGGCCTCGGCCCTCGGCGAGGTGGCGGACACGCGACAATGGGTGCGCCCGGCCGTCGACGGCTCGCTGGCGTTCCGCATCGAGGCGGGGCGCCACCCGGTGGTGGAAGCCGCGCTCAAGGCCAAGGGCGTGAGCTTCGTGGCCAACGCCTGCGACCTCTCGGGCACGGAAGGACCGGCTCGTGCCAGGGCGAAGGGCGGCGGAGGGCGCATCGCGGTGGTGACCGGCCCCAACATGGCCGGCAAGTCGACCTTCCTGCGCCAGAACGCGCTCATCGCCCTGCTGGCCCAGTGCGGTTCCTACGTGCCGGCCGCCGAAGCCCACATCGGGGTCGTCGACCGGCTGTTCTCGCGCGTCGGCGCGGCCGACGACCTCGCGCGGGGCCGCTCCACCTTCATGGTCGAGATGGTCGAGACGGCGGCTATCCTGAATCAGGCTACGGACCGCTCCCTGGTGATCCTCGACGAGATCGGTCGCGGCACCGCAACCTTCGACGGGTTGTCGATCGCCTGGGCCGCGGTGGAGCACCTGCACGACCGCAACCGGGCGCGCGGCCTCTTCGCCACGCATTTCCACGAACTGACCCAGCTCACGAAGAAGCTGCCGCGCCTTGTCAACCTGACCATGCGGGTGACGGACTGGAACGGTGACGTCGTCTTTCTGCACGAGGTAGTGGCCGGGGCAGCCGACCGCTCCTACGGCATCCAGGTGGCGAAGCTGGCCGGAATGCCGGCTTCCGCGGTGGCGCGGGCCAGGACGATCCTGGCGGAGCTCGAGAAGGGCTCGCGGTCCTCACCCGTCGAACGCATGCTCGACGACCTGCCGCTGTTTGCACGCCTCGACGCGCCGCCGCGAGCCCCACCGCCGCGCGATCGGCTCCGCGAGGCGCTCGACGCCGTCGACCCCGACGATCTGACCCCCAAGGCGGCGCTCGAAGCGCTCTACGCGCTGAAGCGGGCCGCGAAGGAGGAGGCGTGAGGCTTGGTTTCAGGGCGTGAGGCGTTTAATGCGACTCCCGAGCTTGCCAGAGGATCCGTACATTGACCGATCTCCCCGACCGCCTGTCCGTCAATCCCGACAGCCCGCATTACGACGAGGCGGTCCTGTCGCGTGACGTCGGCATCCTGTTCGACGGCAAGGACAAGACCAACGTCGAGGAATATTGCGTCAGCGAGGGCTGGATCAGGGTCGCGGCGGGCAACGCCAAGGACCGCTTCGGCCGGCCCATGACGATCAAGCTCAAGGGCCTGGTCGAACCCTATATCCGGGGTGGCAGTTCGGAGAGCGAGGTCGAGCGAGATGGTGGAAGTCACCTCAGCTGACGTTGCCGGGCCTGACGATGGAAGGGCGTTTCAGATGCGCGACAAGGCTTTGGCGACCGAAACCGTAGCGGACGAAACATTCGAGCGGGAACTGCGCGTCGACTTGGCGGCCGCATTCCGCCTGGCGGTCGAATTCGACTGGCACGAGTCGGTCGGCAATCATTTCAGCGCCGCGCTCTCGATGGACGGCACGCGCTTCCTCATGAATCCGCGCTGGAAGCACTTCTCGACCATCCGCGGGAGCGACCTGCTCCTTCTCGATGCTGCCGATGCCGACGTCATGGCTCGGCCGAACGCGCCCGATGCCTCGGCCTGGAGCATTCACGGCAGCATTCATCGCGCCCAACCACAGGCCAGAGTGCTGCTGCACTGCCATCCGCCTTACGCCACGGCCTTGGCTTGCCTCAACGACCCGGCCATGAAGCCGGTCGACCAGAATACGGCACGGTTCTTCGGCATCGTCGGGGTGGACCTCGGCTTCGGCGGTATCGCCGACGATGCGGAGGAAGGCGCGCGCTTGGCCTCGGCTTTCGGCAACCATGCCGTCCTTCTCATGGGCAATCACGGCGTGACGGTCACGGCCGGAACCGTCGCCGAGGCCTTCGAGCACCTCTACTTCTTCGAACGAGCCAGCAAGACGCTGATGCTCGCCTATGCGAGCGGCCAGCCCCTCAACGTCATGTCGGACCGGATCGCGGAAAAGACCGCGGAAGGGTGGCGGGACTACAACGACATGGCCTTCGCCCATTTCGACGCGCTGAAGGCCATGCTGGACAAGAAAGACCCGTCCTATCGCGATTGAGCGGGACGCCGCCGACATGCCGAGCCAAAGATCGTGGCGTCTCGTCTGTCGAAGCGGGGCTCCCGTTCGGTGCTGGACCGCGCTGCTGCCGCAGAGCAAATGAGCGACCTGAACGGTTCCGGTAGAGACCGTCAGCTTCCCTCCGACCAGCACGCCGCCGCGCTGCCGCCCCGCCTCCGGGGCACGCTGGCCGACCCCGTGGTGCTGCGCGAGCGCGCCGCGGCGCGCGGCGCCCCCCACGTGCTGCCGCCGAACCGTTTCGTCGCGGCCCTGCGGGAACGCCACGGGGTCGTGCCCGACGTCGATCCCTTGGATGGCGGCGTCGCGGCGCGGCTTCTTCTGCTGCTCGAAACCCCGGCGCCTGGAGCGGAACCCCTGCGGTTCGTGTCGCGCGACAATCCCACCGGTACGGCTGCCAACCTGCGCCGCTTCTTCGACGCAGCCGGGATCGCACGGGCCGACACATTGATCTGGAACGCCGTGCCCCACGTGATCCACGCGGCCGGTGCCCGCAACCGTCCGCCGCGGCGCGCCGAGGTCGCGGGGGGTCTCGGCGAACTGCCGCCCTTCCTGGCCCTGCTGCCGCGCCTCGCCGTCGCCGTGCTGGCCGGGCGGGTCGCGGCCGAAGCCCGGTCGACGATCGAAGCCATGCTGCCGGGCCTACCCGTGCTGGAGATGCCGCACCCGAGCCCCACCATCGTCTGCACCAGCCCGTCCATCCCGGCCAGGATCACACAGACGCTGGCTGAGGCCGCCGCAGTTCTGGCCCTGAGGGCCTCCTGATACATCCGCTCAATATTGGATCGTGGCTCGTAGGCCGAACACCGCCGCGTTGCGGATCGGCTGGAAGCCGGGGCGAAGCGGGTTGGGGATGCCGCCCCCCGGCCGGATCACGTATTGGAAATCCGGCTGCAGCGTGAAGCCCGGCACGACCTGGGCCTGGTATGTGGCCTCGAACAGCGTCTCGTTCGAGCGGATCGGATAGGGCGCGCCGAGCACCGCCCCCTCGGCCCGGTCGGTGCGCCGGGCGGCCGGCGAGATCTGCGTATACGCGAAAGACAGGCCGGCCGTGTCGTCCGGCCGGCCCGGCACGATGCCTTTGCCGGTGACGCCTGCGTCGGCGTAGAACGAGACGAGGTTGCGGTCGCCCGGCGAACCCGAAAGGCGCGCGAAGACGCCGACGGCGCCGTCCTCCGTGCCGGGGACGCGGTACACCATCTGGTCGACCAGGCCATAGATGCCGTCGTTGCCCTGCAGCCGGCCTGTCGCGGAGCCCAGCGTCAGCCCGGCGGCCGTGGGAATGGCGGCCGCGAAACTGCCGAAATGCTGCCAGCCGCCGAGCTTCGCGATGCCGGGCAGGACGACGCCGTCTTTTTCGCCGTAGTTGTAGACGGCTTCCGCGATGGCGAGGGGTGGGTCGGTCACGCGGAAGTTCGTGCCGGAACGGTCGAGCCGCTGCGGATCCGCGGCGGCGCCGAAGCGGGCAGCGCCGGCGGGGTCGCCATCGAACATGGCGGCCAGAAGCGACCAGTGCTGGTCGGGCGCCAGCTTGAGCCGCACCCCGGGGGTGGCCAGCGGATAATCCGGCCCACCGCTCGGCAGATCGTAGGACGTGATGTTGGGCCAGCCGTAGGTGGAGTTGATGAACAGCGTCGCATATTGACTGACCAGGAACTCGGTGTCGGCGCCGATCTGGCCCAGCTTGAGGGCTGCCTTGCCGTCCAGGAACGTCTGCTCGATCCAGGCTTCGTAGAGCCGGGTCGAGGGCAGGGCCTCGATGCCGCTGGCCAGCGACAAGTCGAAGAGATCCCGTCGGCTGAGGCCTTCGCCCAGGATCTCGTAGCCGTTGGCGTGCAGCATGGCGCCATCGAGCCCGACGGCTTTCTTGAGGTCGACGTTGATCTGCAGGTCGAACCGGCCCTCGTCGATGACGCCCCGCCGCACGCCTCCCGTAGGATTGCCCAAAGCTTCGCCGATGAACACGAGGCTGTAGGTGACGCCGCGCTGGGCCAGCGCGGCCCGAATGCCGCCCGGGTCGCCGTAGGGCCCGAGGGAGGACTGAACGCTCATGTTGCCCTGCTCGGGCGTGCCCTGGGCGGCTGGCTCGCCCGACGTCTGCGGCGTCCCGCCGAGGTCCGGCTGGTCACCGGCGCCGTTCTGCTCGGCAGCCGGCGGCGCTTGCGCGAGGGCGGGGGGCGCCGTCAGCAGGACCGCGAGCGCGAGCGCTTCAGCGCAGTTCCCACGCCGCATCGTAGGCTCCTGGGTCCAGTCGCGAGCCGCTCCGCGCGCCCCGACGACTGTCGGCTACGATAGCCCGCATCGGATGCACGGCAAACGGCGCGCGGCAGTGGCGCAGTCCTTTGCCTCGGCCCTGTCGCTTTTCAGCCTCACGCGCGGGGGGTGCCCGGTGAGGCATCGACGTCATCGTTCCGGCGAGGCGCTTGCGGCTCGGAGGGTCCGCAATCGTGCAACCGTCGGTGGGCGGCAAGCTACGAAAAAGGCGGCCTTGCGGCCGCCTTTATTCTTGCAGACGTCGACGTCTTCAATGCCCGCAGGCTTGCCTCTCGAGACGCGTGTGCTTCTCCGCGAAAGGCCCGCAACTATAGAGGCCGTGACGACGAGCGTTGTATTCTCGGCCGTAACCATCGCCGTAGCCGTTGAACCCCACTGTCCGATAGCCCCGGCCTTCGCCGTAGCCACCATCGACGAAGCGCCGGTTGCCGCCATACGCCGCACCGCCGTAGCCCTGGCCTCCGTAACCATAGCCGCCCTGGCCGAGGCCGCCGTCATCTACCCCGGTTCCATAACCGTAGCCGCCATAGCCGCCATACCCCCCGTAGCCGCCGGCGAGCCCGTAGCCGAGCCCGAAGCCGACCGCGATCGGGAAGCCGTATCCATAGCCGAAGCGGCGATACCCAAAACCGAAGCGGCGGTATCCAAAACCTCCATAGCCGCCCCGGAAGCCATAACCACCGAACCCACCCCGACCGAAGCCGCCCCGACCGAAGCCCCCTCCGAAACCGCCACGGCCGAAACCGCCACGGCCGAAACCGCCGCCGCGAAAGATCGGGCCACCGCCGCCGAAGCCACGCGCCTGCACGGGTTCGATGGACGTCGCGAGCATCGCGCCGAGCGACACCGCGGCCAAACCTGCCACGGCCACCTTTCGCACGTTGCCCCGGTAAGAACCGAAAGAGCTTGTCAACATGATGTGTCGTCCTGATACAATCGTTCAAGACTCGAATGCATCCGGCTGCGCATCGGTTCCCTACCGGTTCACCTCGGCGCTAATAACGTCGACGGGATCATAGGGGCGTATCGTCGGTTGACCTCAGGTCGATTGCTGAGGCCGTCACTGCCGAGATCAGTCGATACTGTATTGATGATGTCGGTTTTTAGGCATTTCCGTCTAAGCTTGATTAGGCGGCGATGTTACACGGTCAGCCAGGGCGAGCCACTCGTCTTCCGTGAGGATGGTCAAGCCGAGCTCCCTCGCCTTCTTCTCCTTGGATCCGGCGCCTGGGCCCACCACGACGAGGTCGGTGTTCTTGGAGACGGAACCCGCGACCTTGGCGCCCAGCGACTCGGCCCGGGCCTTGGCCTCGTCGCGTGTCATCCTCTCGAGCGAGCCCGTGAACACGATCGTCTTGCCGCCGATGGGGCTCGACGACGCCACGGCCACCATGCGCTCCACGGTGCATTGCGCGAGCAGGCGGTCGAGTTCCGCCTCGTTGTGCGGTTCGGCGAAGAAGTCGGCGAGCGCCTCGGCCACGACGTCGCCGAGCCCGTCGACGGCGCACAGATCCGCGCGCGCCTCGGAGTCGGGTTCCGCGGCGGCGCGCGCCGCCGCGTGCAGCGCCTCGACCGTGCCGAAATGCCGGGCCAGCCGCCGCGCGTTGGTCTCGCCGACGTGGCGGATGCCGAGCGCGAACAGGAAGCGGTTCAGCGGCACCGTCCTGCGTTGCGCGATCGCGGCGAAGAGGTTGCGCACCGAGGTGTCGCCGAAGCGCTCGCGGCCTGCGAGCGGAGTTGGGCTCGCGCGATCACGTTCCTCGAGCGTGAAGATGTCGGCCGGCGTCCGGATCAGCCCTTCGGCGTAGAACAGCGCGATCTGCTTGTCGCCGAGGCCCTCGATGTCGAAGGCGTTGCGCGACGCGAAATGCCGGAGCCGTTCCACCGCCTGGGCCGGGCACACGAGCCCGCCCGTGCAGCGCCGCACCACGTCGGCCGTGCCGGTCTTCTCGTCGACCTCGCGCACCGCGGCCGAGCCGCAGGCCGGGCAGGTCTCCGGGAAGCGGTAGGGTTCGGCGCCGGGGGGACGCAGGTCGGGCAGCACTTCGACGATCTGCGGGATGACGTCGCCGGCCCTCTGCAGCCGCACCGTGTCGCCGGCCCGCAGGTCCTTGCGGCGGATCTCGTCCTCGTTGTGGAGCGTCGCGCTGACCACCACGACGCCGCCCACCGTGACGGGTGCCAGCCTGGCGACGGGCGTCAGCGCGCCGGTGCGGCCCACCTGGATGTCGATGCCGAGCAGCGTGGTGGTGGCCTGTTCGGCCGGAAACTTATGGGCCGTGGCCCAGCGCGGGATCCGCGACGCGAAGCCGAGGCGGCTCTGCAGCTGGAGGTCGTCGACCTTGTAGACCACGCCGTCGATGTCATAGGGCAGGGTGGCGCGCAGGCCCTCGATCCGGTGGTATTGGGCCAGCAGGGCCTCGGCCGTGTCGCACAGCACCGTCAGCGGATTGGTGGGCAGGCCGAAGCGCGCCAGGGCCTCGATCATGCCGCTCTGGGTCGGGGCCGGCAGGGCGCTCGCCTCACCCCAGGCGTAGGCGAAGAACTGCACCGGGCGCTCCGCCGTGACGGCCGGATCGAGTTGCCGCAACGACCCTGCGGCCGCGTTGCGCGGGTTGGCGAACAGCGTGCGGCCGGCCTCGTGCTGGCGCTCGTTCAACGCCGCGAAGTCCACCTTGCGCATGTAGACCTCGCCACGGACCTCCAGAACCGCGGGCACGTCGGTCCCCCGTAGATCCTGTGGGATCGCCGGGATCATGCGGACGTTGGCCGTGACGTCCTCGCCCTCGTAGCCGTCCCCCCGGGTCGCGGCCTGAACGAGATGCCCGGCCTCGTAGCGCAGCGAGCAGGACAGGCCGTCGATCTTGGGTTCGGCGTTGATGCGGACCGGCATGTCGGCCGCGAGCCCCAGGAAGCGGCGCACCCGTGCCAGGAACTCGGCCACCTCCGCGTCGGCGAAGACGTTGCCAAGGGACAGCATGGGCACCCGGTGCGGCACCTTTGCGAACTTCTCCGACGGCTTGGCTCCGACGCTCGTGCCGGGTCCGCCCGGGCTGGCGAGCGCCGGAAAGGCCGATTCGATCGCGACGAGGCGGCGACGCAGAGTGTCGTAATCGGCGTCGGAGATCGTGGGGGCGTCGTCGCGGTGATAGGCGATGTCATGGGCCGCCACCTCGGTCGCAAGCCGCGCATGTTCGGAGCGGGCCTTGCGCAGGGTCGCGGGGATGTCGGCCGGGGGCGGGGGGGTGATGTCGGTCATGGGAGTCGCTGGCGGGGAAGGACGCGATGACATTGGCATGGGGATGGCGACGGCCGGTTAACGCCCACGGTCGTGGTCGGCTGTGCCCTGCTTCCCGACCAGGCGAGTGCGCGCCCGTTTGTCGACTGCCGTCCACAAGAGCGCCATCGTCCTTGCCCGGAAGGGAGCTCGGGCGAAAGGCGACACCGCGGCCGCCGCAAACCGCCAGACCGGAGGCTTCCCAGCCGTCGCGGCCGGCCCCATATTGCCGGAATGCCCAAAGCCCGCTCCGCCGCCGATCCCGCCGCCCCGACCGCGACCGCCAAGAAGCCCGGACGTGCGCCGAACTCCAAGGCGTCGCGCCCCGACGTGATCCCGCTCGACCAGCATCTCGCGGCTCTGCTTAACCCGGCGCTCAACGAGGGCCGCCAGCCCGCGGCCGTGCCGGACCGCGGGGGGCGGGGGCCGAACGGCTTCGCCGAAGCCCCGCAGGCGCGCTTCGAGCCGGCGCCGGCGCCGGCGGGCGAAAAGGCCGAACATCCGCGCGGCCTCAGCGGCGCCTCGGCCACGGCCGAGGTACTGCAGCAGCTGCTGCAATCGGGCGACCCACGGCTGCAGGACCGCCCTTGGACGCCGCACCGCCCGGCCCGCCCCGACAAGTCGGAGGGCGGCATCACCTTCAAGATCAGTTCCGAATACGAGCCCAAGGGCGACCAGCCCGCGGCCATCGCCGAACTCGTCGACGGGGTGCGCCGGCAGGAGCGCGACCAGGTGCTGCTCGGCGTCACCGGCTCGGGCAAGACCTTCACCATGGCCCAGGTGATCGCCGCCACCAACCGCCCGGCCCTCGTCCTGGCCCCCAACAAGACGCTGGCGGCGCAGCTCTACGGCGAGTTCAAGAGCTTCTTCCCCGACAATGCCGTCGAATATTTCGTATCCTACTACGATTATTACCAGCCCGAGGCCTATGTGCCGCGGTCCGACACCTATATCGAGAAGGAATCGACCATCAACGAGCAGATCGACCGGATGCGCCATGCCGCAACCCGGTCGTTGCTGGAGCGCGACGATTGCATCATCGTGGCCTCCGTGTCCTGCATCTACGGCATCGGCTCGGTCGAGACCTATACGGCCATGACGTTCGGCGTGTCGGTCGGCGACCGCATCGACCAGCGCCAGCTCATCGCCGACCTCGTGGCGCTGCAATACAAGCGCACGCCGGATTTCAGCCGCGGCAATTTTCGGGTGCGGGGCGACACGGTGGAACTGTTCCCGGCCCATTACGAGGACCGCGGCTGGCGCTTCGGTTTCTTCGGCGACGAGATCGAATCGATCCAGGAGTTCGATCCGCTGACCGGCAAGAAGACCAACGACCTCAAGTTCGCCAAGGTCTACGCCAATTCGCATTACGTCACGCCGCGGCCGACGCTGATCCAGAGCATCAAGGCCATCAAGACGGAACTGAAGGACCGGCTGGAGCAGCTCTATGCGCAAGGGCGGCTGCTCGAGGCCCAGCGGCTGGAGCAGCGCACCAACTTCGACCTCGAGATGCTGGAGGCCACGGGCGTGTGCCAGGGCATCGAGAACTATTCGCGCTACCTCACGGGCCGCCAGCCCGGGGAGCCGCCGCCGACGCTATTCGAATACCTGCCCGACAACGCCCTGGTCTTCACCGACGAGAGCCACGTCACGATCCCGCAGATCGGCGGCATGTACAAGGGCGACTTCCGCCGCAAGGCGACGCTGGCCGAATACGGCTTCCGGCTGCCCTCCTGCCTCGACAACCGCCCGCTGCGTTTCGAGGAATGGGACGCCATGCGGCCCCAGACCGTGCATGTCTCGGCGACGCCGGGGCCGTGGGAGATCGAGCGCGCCCAGGGCGTCTTCGTCGAGCAGGTGATCCGCCCGACCGGGCTCATCGACCCGCCCGTCGAGGTGCGCCCGGCCCGCACCCAGGTCGACGACGTGTTGGGCGAGATCCGCGACACCGCCAAGCTCGGCTTTCGGTCGCTCGTCACCGTGCTGACTAAGCGCATGGCCGAGGACCTGACCGAGTACCTGCACGACCACGGCGTGAAGGTCCGCTACATGCATTCCGACATCGACACGATCGAGCGCATCGAGATCATCAGGGATCTCCGCCTGGGAACGTTCGACGTGCTGGTGGGCATCAACCTTTTACGCGAAGGTCTGGATATTCCCGAATGCGCCCTGGTGGCGATCCTCGACGCCGACAAGGAGGGGTTCCTGCGCTCCGAGACCTCGCTGGTGCAGACGATCGGCCGCGCGGCCCGCAACGTCGAGGGCAAGGTGGTGCTCTACGCCGACCAGGTGACGGGCTCGATGGACCGCGCCATGGCCGAGACCCAGCGCCGCCGCGAGAAACAGGAGGCCTACAACATTGCGCACGGCATCACGCCGGCCTCGATCAAGCGCGGCATCCAGGACATCCTGAATTCCGTCTACGAGGCCGACCACGTCACCGTGGACCCCGGCCTCGCGGCACCGGGCAGCCTGATCGGCCACAACTTCAAGGCCACGATTGCCGACATCGAGAAGCGCATGCGGGCCGCCGCCGCCAACCTCGAATTCGAGGAGGCGGCGCGGCTGCGCGACGAGCTGAAACGGCTGGAAGCCACCGAGCTCCTGGTCGGCGCCGACCCCATGGCGCGGCAGGCCGAGGTCGAGCGCGAGGCCGGGCGCTACGCCGGGGAACGCACCTACGGCAGCGCCGCCAACCTGCCGCCCCGCGTCAGCGGCGGCTCCGCCGGGGCAGGGCGCTCGACGGCGGGCCGCGCCCCCGGGACGGCGGGAGTGGCGCGCTCGGCCGCGGCCGGCGGGCCGCGCAAACCCTCCGATGCCGACATGGGGCCGCACAACTTTGGCGGCGGTGAGGGGCAGCCGTCCGGGCGAGGCGCCGGGATGCGACCGCCCGCCGGGCGGGCGCGCAAGCCGAACCTCGACGAGATGGGTCCGGGCCGCGAAGAGGCGCCCGCCGGCGTGGACGGCTTCGTCCGGCCCGAGAAGCCGGACCCTGCGGTGAGCAACTGGCGGAAGGGCGGACGGGGCCGCAAGTAGCGTCTCCTCTCCCGCGGAGCGGGGGAGGGGGACCACGCGAAGCGTGGTGGAGGGGGTAGGGAGGCCCAAGGCCGACCGAGTGCCGAGGCGAATCCTCCCTGAGCCTCGCGATCGAACTCTGGGTGTTGCAGGAACTACTGGCGACGTGGGAGTGCTTGCATTACGTTACATGTAACCCATGGAGCATCGGGCCATGACCTCTCCGATCCGGCACACGCCCTCCCGGCTGAAAGTTCAACAGCACCGCGACCGCCTGCGCGCGCAGGGGCTGCGTCCGATCCAGATCTGGGTGCCGGACGTTCGGGCGCCGTCCTTCGTTGCGGAAGCGCATCGGCAATCGCTCGCCGTGGCGGCGAGCGCCCGAAGCGGAGACGACCAAGCCTTCATCGACGCGGTTTCGGACCGGGACGATGGATGAGGCGCGGCGATATCTGGACAGTTGCGGGTGGCAAGGACTATGCGGGCAAGCCTCGACCTGTGGTCATCCTGCAGGACGATCGCTTCGACGCCACGAACTCGATCACCATCTGCGCCCTCACCACCGATGAGACGGACGCACCTCTGTTCCGCCTACGCGTGGAACCGAATGCGGACAACGGGTGCGCACTGCCTGTCGCCTGATGCTGGACAAGATCACCACTGTTCCAAAATCAAAGGTGGGAGCCCACATCGGACGTTTGGGTGACGCGGACGTCCTGCGATGCGGGCGCAGGGCGTGAGCCGGCAGGCCACTACCGGCGCAGACTGGTGCTTAGGTGAGCCGAAGTAGGCGGGTGAGCGTTAGAGATAAGGAATTTTTTGATTCTGCCGTCTGTTGCAAGGACGTCTCTCGCATTTATGATAACGTCGCATGGCAAGCCCTTTGTGTAAAGATTCTGACTGTTCGAGAGCGCGATGTGTGTGCCCTGCTCTGGTTCTTTGTCCACTGTAAATGGAACGATTCTGCCCAAACCAGGCATGTATATCCTACCGTTTCCTGTATTAGAGTTAAGTGCACTCACCCTGCCGATACGTCCAGATTGGTCTTCTGAAACGATACTGGTCTGAATGTAATTTTTTTACCATGATTTATATTTATGATTGTATCGCGACCGCTATTTATATTCAATATACTTGCTCCTTCGCCGATCACAGCGTGTCCTCGAATCATTGAAGGCTCAATAGCATCCACCAATGCTTCAAGTTCACCGGATGGCAGTCGCTGAAGGATAGGGTCGTTTTCGACACTGTGATCGTCTCGCAGCCCGCAAACACTCATAAAAGTATGTTGGAATATGCTATTTTATTATCGTTGTCGCGCTGGAAACAGCGTATTGGCCGAAAACAGATGTAATAAAAAGGTTGTTTGGATCCGTAATGACGCCTACAATGTTCGTGATAAAGCTCCCTTGAGTTGCGGGAGTGATAAAGAATCTTAATTTTTGACTTAATGATCCGCGTTTACTTATTTTATGAGTAGCCAGATAGTTTCCAACAAGCGATACAGACCAAGTAATGCCTTCGATGGATTTTGCACCCAGGTGCGCTGGAAGCCTGTTTTCGCGGGTATCCAACCCCTCATATTGGAGGCGAATTTTAATCGGATCCATAGATTATCCATGACAATTGTTGGCAAGCTACACCATTTAACATCTGCTCTGTAGCGCCAGAAACAACTCTGCCCAGCATTAGGTGACGAGGTCGCCGCTTTCGTCTCAATCACCTCCACCTGCCCGCTCACACATCACTTGGGCCGTAAACGCCTTCCCGGCCGCTGCGATTTGCGTTCCAGGGAGCGGCGCGGCATCGGCGCTCGTCCTCGGTTCGATCCCGTTCACGCGAAGGAAAGAGGCCGCGATGTCGCCCTTGATGCCGAAATTGACGCTTTGCGGAACCGTGTGGGTCACCTCCAGCGCGGCGATGTCGTTCATGCGGGCCACCGTCACGCCGAGGAGGTTGCCGGACCCGTCGAGCACCGGCCCGCCGGAATTGCCGGGCTGGACGGCCGCGGTCATTTGGAAACGGGTCGTGTCGTTGTCCATGCCGGCGACCGAACTCACCATGCCGTTGGTGAAGTTCACGCCGTTGTCCAGCGCGCCCGCATAGGGAAAGCCGAGAACATAGACCGCTTCGCCGAGCTGCATTGGCGCGGTCCGGAAGGCGGCGGTCCTGACCGCCCCGGCCGGCTTGGAGTCGAGCCGCACCAGGGCGAGATCGTTCTTCGCATCCTTGGCGACGAGGTGGGCCGAACCGCGGCCGGTGATCGTCGCCGACGCGCAACCTTTGACCACGTGGTTGTTGGTGATGAGGTCGCCGTCGGTCGATACGAAAAAGGCCGAACCGGTCACGGTCACGGTCGCCGGCGCCGTAGCCCTCGGCGCCTCGAGGCTCGCCTGCTGGGGTGGGGCGACCGGGGCCGCAGCGCGAAGCTGCGGTTCGGTCGCCGCGACATCGGGTAGGGAGCGTGAGGGCAGCAGCCCGTTGGCCATGACGACCGCAACACGAACGCCGTTCGGCAGCAGGTTCGTGTTCCATGTCGCGGTGAAACCGACCGTGCCGCCCGGGATCCCGATATAGCGGGAGTACGTGCCGTAATTCTCGCCGCCGCCGGCGATCGCGAAGAAGGTGTCTCGCATGACCTTCATATCGATGCGGCGGTTGGGCAGGGCTGCCGTCAGCCGATCGAAGACGTTGGCCATGCTGGCTTCGCTCTCCGGGAAGAACGCGAAGTCGATGCTCATCGAACGCTTGGCATTCTCGAACGCCAGCCCGTGCCGCGTCGGCGTGCTGCTCAGTCCGAACGTGCTCGGCACGAACAGCGAGGCTTGCACGAACGGGTGATCGACGAAGTGCATGCCCCAACTTCGCAGGATGACCCCGCCCTTGGTGTTCAACAACGCCATGGTCGGCGGGTCGGCGATGCCTGTCGGTCCGTGGCCTTGGCTCTGCTGGAAACTGGCGATGGCCTCGTAGAGGCGGGTGCCGAATGTGTCGAAGACCATGGCGTTGTAATGGCCAGTCGCCATCAGCATCAGGTACAGCCCGAGCCGGTCGCCGTTCGACATCCGATAGAACGCCGTTCGAGCAGGGTCCATGTTGGGCCGCTGCGCCGACCGGGCGTGAGCCAGGGGCGAGTAGCCGGCCTGGAGACCGATCGACCCACCCGTCATCAGAAACAGGGCCAAAGCCGTGTGCCGCACGAGACCCTCGACACGTCCACCGCGTTTCAACGATGTTACAACCTCGCTTCGCCGAGTCGCAACCGGTGTTATTCAACGCGTGCCCGGCGGCTCGCACGGGTGGTCCTCCTCACCGAGGTCGGTGAACATAAGGGCTGTGCGCTCGCCCTTCCTCCCGCGTGCGGGGGCAGGTTTCGGCACGAAGCGACGACGCACGGGGAGAGCCTAGAACGCCGCGTCGTCCCTCATCCGACCCGGCACCGCTTCACCCACACCCGCGCCGGCCGGCCCCGACCTCCCGCCTCGGAACCCTGCAGCCACCCCGGCGCTTCTGACCCGTGTGTGACGGTTGCATGACAGGACGCCGATGGCGGGTACGGGTACCAAGGCGAAGGTCAAGACCGGCCTGGGCGAGGCCAGGATCCTGGTGCTCGGGTCGCAGGTGCTGATGGGCTTCGCCTATCGGGCCAGCTTCGAGCCGGCGTTCGAGGAGTTGCCGCAGACGTCTCGCGTGCTGGTCGCGGTCGCCATGCTGATGCTGGTGGCCGCCATGGCCTGCCTGATCGCGCCGACCCCCTACCACCGCATCGTGGCCGGGGGGCAGGCAACGGCCGGCATGCACCTTTACATCAAGCGCATGGCCTCGGTCGCGCTGGCGCCCTTCGGGCTGGCGCTGGGGGCCGACGTCGTCGTGGCGATGGCACAGGAATTCGGGGCCGCAGCGGCCGCAGCGTCGGGCATCGCGGCGGCCGCGATGGCGCTGCTGTGCTGGTACGGGCCGGCCGCGATCATGAAGCATGGCGACGGCCAGGAGGGTGAACACGTGGAGATCAAGGACCGCATCGACCAGCTGATGACCGAGGACCGCATCGTGCTGCCGGGCGTGCAGGCGCTGCTCGGCTTCCAGTTCGCATCCTACCTCACGAAGAGCTTCGCGGCGCTGCCGCAGGCCACGCAGGTCGTGAATACGGCCGCCTTGGGCTGCCTGGTGGTGGCGATGGTGTTGCTGATGATGCCGGCGCCCTACCATCGCCTCGCGGCGGACGGTGACGCCACCCCGCGGGTCGAGCGCGTGGCCGAACGGCTGATCCTCGGCGCCCTGCCATTCGTGGCGCTCGGCGTGGCGGGCGACGTCTACGTGGTCTGTTCGGTCGTCCTGGGCGGCACGGCCGCGGCCGCGGCGGCGGTTCTCTGCGCGGCCGGCATGATGGCGCTGTGGTTCGGCGTGCCGCTCTACGCCCGGCGCACGGCCGGGGAGACCGCGGTTACCCCGGAGGCGGCGAGCCGCGAGCGGCAGGTTGCCACCGAACAGGCTTGACGCGACGTCCTCAACCTATCAGCGCCGGGGGAAGGCTCAGGACCAGAATGGGTCGGCGTGCCTCAGCTTGCGCCACCGGCGCCGCAGATCCCGCTCGCCCGTCCGGCGCCGGGCGCGGATCCGGCGCAGCAGATCCGACGCGGCGGTGGAGAATTCCGCGCTGCCCTGCGCGGCCAGGGTGTCGAGGAGGGCCGCCGTGACGGCGGCGTCGTTGATGCGGCCGAGATCACCCAGCACTTTCCTGACGCGGCCCAGGTAGCACGACACGTCCTTCGGCTTGAACAGCGACGACACGGCCTCGCCCGCGTAGCGGAGCTTCTTCAGCGCCTTGCGGAGCTCGTGGAGCTGCTCCGTTTCGAGCGTTCCGAGATGGCGGCCGCGGCGCATGGCCTTGCGTTCGAGCCGATCGAGAAGCTTCGGCAGCAGGTCGCGCAGGGGTGCTTCCGCGTCGTCGACATGGCCCGGTTCGGCCCCGCCCCGCAGCCACCCCCGGCCGGCGGTCCAGAGCGAGAGCCCCAGCAGCAATTCGGTCGGCAGCGGACCTTCCACCGCGGCCGCGATCTCGGCATGGGCGTCGCTGCCGCGCCCGGCCGCGGCATGCCGCAAGGGCGCGAGAGCGTCGGCACCGAGAACGGCCTCGGCGTCGGCCAGCGTTTCCGTCAGGAACACGTCCCAGTCCCGTCCACGGCCCAGCACCCGGCCGAGGTCTCGCAACTGCCCATCGAACACGGCCGCGGCTTCGGGATCGAGGTGGGGACCCAGCAGCGCCAGCAGCGTCCGCAGCCTGCGGATGGCGGCGCGGAGGCGGTGGACGCCCTCGACATCGCCCCGAGCCGCAACCGACAGGTCGACGGCCAGATCCCGGCAAGCGGCCCCGAACAGGAGCGGGACGGCGTCGCCCAGCGTCGCGCCGTCGGTCAACACGGGTTCTGGAGCGGCAGCCCGCGGTGGGGACGGCGCGTCGCTCAGCAGGGCGTAGCCGCGATCGGACTTGGAATCGGGAACGTAGCGGAGTCCGGCGCAGCGCGCGAGGTCGGCCGCCAGGCGGAACATCGGGCCGACCGGACCTCCCTTCAGCTCCAGTTCCAACTCACGGATGGGTTGGCGGCGGTCGCCGGCCCGCGCCTCGCCCTCGTCGAGGACGGCCTCGACGGTCGTATGGCGGTCGAGCGTGAGGTGGCGCGTCGTGCGGGTGATGTCGGTCGTGAAGACGGGCGCAAGACGGTCGAGGTCGGCCGCGACATGGCGCAGCGCCTCGCCGTGGCGCGCCAGCGCGTGGCGGTCGATCGTGTCGGAGCCGACGGCCCATTCCGTCTCGCCGCGCGACGCGAAGCCCGCCGCGGCATCGCACCATTTCAGCGTCTGCACGTGGCCGTCGGCGGCGGCGCGGACCCGCAAGACCACGCCCCGCTTCCGGAGCGCGAAGTCCGGCGTGTCGTAATAGGTGGAAACGTTGCGGGCCTGCGTCGCCTCGCAGGCGGCCAACAGGGGGTGGGCTTCGACGATGGGCCGGGATGACGCGGGCAACGACAGCTTGATCTCGGTTTCCATGGCTCGACGTCTCATCTTCCACGATCCCGGCCCAGGCCCAGGCTCCCGTGGGACACATGCTTCGGGGCTCGTCACTTCCGCGGCGGCGCAGCGCCGTGCGGCAGGGGTTTCCGGAGATCCTAACGTCCCGCCCCAGCAGAGGCCAAGCCTCGGCCTCGGCAAGCCGCTTGAGCCGACCGCCGGGAGGCCTTATCCAGCGAAGCGATGTCCAGTCCCGCTCCAGCGGCCGGCGGACCACGACGAAAGAACGCCACCATGTCGGGTAACCCTTTCTTCGAGACCTGGGACACTCCCTTCGCGGTGCCGCCGTTCGGCGCCATCGTGCCGGAGCATTTCGGGCCGGCCTTCGAGCGCGCCATCGCCGAGCACGACGCCGAAATCGCCCGCATCGCGGACGACCTGGGCGAGCCCGTTTTCGACAACGTCCTGGGAGCGTTGGAACGCGCGGGCCGGAGCCTGCGCCGCGTCGGTGGCGTGTTCTGGAACCTCGCCGGTGCCAACACCAGCGACAGCCTGCAGGAGATCGAGCGCAACATATCCCCCGTGCTGGCTCGGCACTGGCAGCGGATCGCGCTCGACCCCCAGCTCTTCGCCCGCATCGACGCCCTGTTCGCGCGACGCGACACCCTGGCGCTGACCGACGAGCAGCGCCGCGTGCTCGACCTCACCCACCGTGGTTTCGTGCGGGGCGGTGCGCGTCTCGGCGACGCCGACCGGGCGCGGCTCGCCGCGATCGCGGAGCGGCTGGCGCAGCTCGGCACGAGCTTCGGGCAGAACGTGCTGCACGACGAAAAGGAGTTCCTTCTGGTGCTCGAGGGCGAGGACGACCTCGCCGGCCTGCCGCCGGCCTTGCGGGACGCCGCGGCCCAGGCCGCATCCGAGCGCGGCCTGCCGGGCCGCCACGCCATCACGCTCGGCCGCTCGCTGATCGAGCCCTTCCTGCGCTTTTCGTCGCGCCGCGACCTGCGGGAAAAGGCCTTCGGGGCCTTCTCGACCCGCGGTGAGCACGAGGGCGCGCACGACAACCGGCCGCTCGTGGCCGAGATGGTGCGGCTCAGGGCCGAGCGCGCCGGCCTGCTCGGCTTCCCGAGCTACGCCCATTACAAGCTCGACGACACCATGGCCGGGACGCCGGAGGCCGTGCGCGACCTGCTCGACCGGGTCTGGACGAGTGCGCGCGCCAAGGCCGCCGAGGAGCAGGAGGCCCTGGCCGAGGTCGTGCGCCAGGAGGGACACGATTTCGCGCTCGCGCCCTACGACTGGCGCCACTATGCCGAGAAGGTGCGGCGCCGCGATTACGACCTCGACGAGACCGAGATCAAGGGCTACCTCGTGCTCGACGACATCGCGGACGCGGCTTTCGACACCGCGGCCAAGCTCTTCGGCCTCACGTTCACGCTGCGCGCCGACGTCCCGGTCTACCATCACGACGTGAAAGCCTACGAGGTCAAGGACCGCGACGGGCGCCACATGGCGTTGTTCCTGGCCGATTACTTCGCGCGCCCTTCCAAGCGCTCCGGCGCCTGGAACAGCGGCTTCCGGGGCCAGCACAAGCTCGACGGCGACCAGCGGCCCATCGTGGTCAACGTCATGAACTTCGCCAAGGGCGGCGAGGGGGAGCCGACGCTGCTCAGCCTCGACGACGCCCGCACCCTGTTCCACGAATTCGGCCACGCGCTGCATGCGATGCTGACGGACGTGACCTACCCGTCGATCGCCGGCACGGGGGTGTCGCGCGACTTCGTCGAGTTCCCGTCGCAGCTCTACGAGCATTGGTTCATGCGCCCCGAAGTGCTGAAGCGCTTCGCGCTGCATCACGAGACGCGCGAGCCCATGCCGGACGCGTTGCTGGAGCGCATGGCGGCGGCGCGCAATTTCGCGCAAGGGTTCTCGTCGGTCGAATATTGCGCCTCCGCCCTGGTCGATATGGCGTTCCACTCGTTGACCGCCGAGGCAGCTGCGAGCGGCGTCGACCCGTCCAGCGTGGAGCGCTCCACGCTGGACGCGATCGGCATGCCCGAGGCCATCACGATGCGCCATCGGACGCCGCATTTCGCGCATGTCTTCGCCGGCGACGGCTATTCGGCCGGATATTATTCCTACCTCTGGTCCGAGATGCTGGACGCCGATGGCTTCAAGGCCTTCGAGGAGGCGGGCGTTTTCGATCCCGACACGGCGGAACGCCTTCGCGTCAACGTGCTGGCGGCCGGCAATCTCCGCCCGCCCGAGGAGGCCTATATGGCGTTCCGCGGCCGGATGCCCAGCGTGGAAACGCTGTTGGCCCAGCGCGGGCTCGACTGACCGGCTGCCGCGATGGCCTGGTCACCCCAGCAGGATGCGGCCTTGAAGGCCGTCGCGGCCTGGCTCCGCCGCGGCGAACCCCAGGTGTTCCGGCTGTTCGGCTATGCCGGGACCGGCAAGACCACGCTGGCCAAGCAGATCGCCGACGATGCGGAGGGCGAAGTGGCGTTCGGGGCCTTCACGGGCAAGGCCGCCCTGGTGCTCAAGTCGAAGGGCTGCCGCGGCGCCTCGACCATCCATTCGATGATCTACCGCACCCAGGGCGAGGAGGAGGACGCGACGCCCTCCTTCGTGCTCAACAGGAAGGCTGCCGCCAACGACGCCGACCTCATCATCATCGACGAATGCTCGATGGTGGACGAGGAGCTGGGCCGCGACCTCCTCAGCTTCGGCAAGCCCGTGCTGGTGCTGGGCGACTCGGCCCAGCTGCCGCCCGTGAAGGGTGGCGGCTTCTTCACCGATGCCGAGCCCGACGTCATGCTGACCGAGGTGCATCGGCAGGCGGCCGACAACCCCATCATCCGCCTGTCCATGACGGTGCGCGAAGGCGGGCGACTGCCGCTGGGCACCTACGGCAGCAGCCGCGTGATCCGCCGGAGCGAGATCGACAGCACCGCCGTGATGCAGTCCGACCAGGTGCTGGTCGGCATCAACAAGACGCGGCGCGCCTATAACGGCCGCATGCGGACCTTGCTGGGGCACAGCGGCGAGCGGCCCGAAGTGGGCGAGAAACTCGTTTGCCTGCGCAACGACAAGAAGAAGGGCCTCCTGAACGGCGGGACCTGGATCGTCGACGCGGTGCATGCGAACCGCGGCGCCAAGATCGCCCTCAGCGTCAAACCGGAGGAGGACGCCAAGCGCAAGTCCGTGCGGGTCGGCATCCTGCCCGCATTCTTCGAGGGGCGCGAGGAGGAACTGCCCTTTGCGGCCCGACGTGATTCCGACCAGTTCGACTTCGGCTATGCGCTCACGGTGCACAAGGCGCAGGGCTCGCAATGGGACGATGTCGTGCTGTTCGACGAGAGTTTCGCGTTCCGCGAACACGGGGCCCGTTGGCTTTACACGGGCCTGACCCGGGCCGCCAAGACGATAACGGTCGTGGTCTGATGGCCCCTCGTCAGCCCATGGTCTCATCGGGACGCGACCGAAAAGCCACAGGCCGCCGCTGTTTGATGCGGGAACGCCGACCGGTCAATGCCGGGCCCAGCTATGCCTTGACCATTGATGAATTGCGGTGAAAGAATGGAATCGCCGTTCGAGAAGGGCTTCGGCTTCCAATGGCGCGTGTCTGTCGGCCCCCGCGGCAACTGGTTCGAGAGAGCAAGCGAGCGCGACGGATCGACACTCTCGATCCGGGATCTATCAAAGACGGCAAGAATCGGGCAACCCGGCGCGAAGGGTGCAACCAAAAGCTTGGCTGCACGTTTCGACGAGAAGCGAGCGTGAGATTGACGGCTTGACGTTTCGGGCGAGGGCAGGCGAACGAAACGGCGCACGAAGCTACTGAGAACAAGCATCCACAGTCAGGAGATATCACACATGAAGACTTTGATCAGCAAGGCTGCGCTGGCCCCAGTAGCGGTTTCCTTTGCGCTTGCGCTCTCCATGGCAGCGAGCGGTCCGGCTTCCGCACAGGCGCAACTCACCAACGGTCCAGATGGCGGCCAGCCCAACACGCTCGCCCAGAAGCCGCATTCGGCGCGCGGCACCCGTCCTCTGACGGTCCGTCGTAGCCGCGCGGCCGTTCCGGTCGAAGCCGCTGCGGCTCCGGTTGCGGCCCCTGTCGTGAACCCGGTCGGCGGCGTTTTCGGTGCTGCCAACGCGGTCGTTGGCCTTCCGTTCAACATCCTCGGTGGCATCTTTCCGGCACCGGGACCGCGCAAGGGTGGCGTGACTGCGGTCCGTTACGTGGGCGCCGGCGCCAAGGCTGCCGAGATCGACGAGGGTTGGGTGCAGGCTGTTCCGGTGGATCACTCGGGCCCGATCTACGTCGTCGCCAATGGCGATCCGACCATCTCGCCTCTGGTACTGATCGGCGAGCCCATCCGGGCCATCGGTACGGTCGCCCAGACCCCGCTGCGGATCCTCGGCGGCGCTCCCGGTCTCTGATCCGAAGATCCAAGACCTCATAGGTTTTATGCTCGAAATGCCGGCCTCCCTGAGGCCGGCATTTCTGCGTTGAAGGGCCACGCGTCGATCCGGCACCAAGGGTCATGGTGCAAAAGTGTTCCATGTCGCGGCTTCGTGAGCTAGAGGTCGTGCTGTCCCGGACGACGCTGGGTCCACGGTCCCCGGATCGGAATGGTCCGTCGACGCCGAGGACGGCTGACAGCGCTTCGCCAACGGAAGCGGCTTCCTGGGCTTCGCGAGGGGTGCGATGCAGTATGGTCGTGTCTTCGATGACGCGTTGACGCGTTTGCGGGACGAGCGGCGCTATCGCGTTTTCGCCGATCTGGAGCGCGACGCGTCACGCTTCCCCCATGCGATCTGGCACCACGGCGGGACGCGGAGCGAAGTCGTGGTCTGGTGCTCGAACGACTATCTCGGCATGGGGCAGCATCCTGCCGTGATTGCCGCGATGCGGGATGCTGCGGAGCGCTACGGCGCCGGAGCGGGCGGGACGCGTAATATCTCCGGCAACAGCTACCCCGTCGTGGAACTCGAGGCCGAACTGGCCGACCTCCATGGCAAATCCGCGGCTCTGGCCTTCACCTCCGGCTGGATTGCCAATCTGGCGTCCATTTCGACGATCGCGAGCCTGCTACCGGACGCGCTGATCCTGTCGGACGCCTGGAACCACAATTCCATGATCGAGGGCATCCGCCGGTCAGGCTGCGACAAGCAGGTGTTCCGCCACAACGATCTCGCCCATCTCGAGAGCCTGCTGCAGGCGACCGGGCCCGAACGCGCCAAGATCATCCTGTTCGAGAGCCTCTATTCGATGGACGGCGACATCGCCCCGATCGGGCGCATCACGGCGCTCGCCCGCCGCTACAATGCCATGACCTATTGCGACGAAGTCCATGCGGTGGGCCTCTATGGCCGTCGCGGCGGCGGCATCGCCGAGCGTGACGGCGTGATGTCCGAGGTCGATGTCATCGAGGGCACGCTCGCCAAGGGGTTCGGCACGCTCGGCGGCTACATCGCGGGCGATGAGGCCGTCATCGACGCGGTGCGCAGCTACGCCCCGTCCTTCATCTTCACGACCGCGCTGCCGCCCGCGGTCGCGGCGGCCGCTGCGGCGGCCGTCAGGCATCTCAAGACGTCGGCCGTCGAGCGTGCCCGCCATCAGGCGTGCGTCGCCGATACCAAAGCGTCGCTGGCGGAGGCCGGGATCCCCGTCATGGAGAACCGGTCCCATATCGTCCCGGTTTTCGTGGGCGACGCAGAACGCTGCAAGGCGGCGAGCGACATGCTGCTGGAGCAGCACCGGATCTACATCCAACCCATCAACTACCCGACGGTGGCGCGCGGCACCGAACGGCTCCGCATCACCCCGACCCCATGCCACGACAAGTCCCAGATCGCGGACCTGACCGACGCGCTCCGCGATGTATGGCGGACTCTCGACCTGCCGACCGCGTCGCGCTACGCCGCGGTCGCGGCCGAATAGCCCGGCCTCGTATCGTCGCGCGTCGATGACACGTCACGGGTTTTAGCTTGCTCGCACGAACGAGCCTCCCCCGAGGCCGTCACGCACCGGCGTCACCCGCCGCCGCGATGGCCTTGGCGGCCCGCAGGTCTTCGACGAAGCGGCCGTACTCGCGCCGCTGGGAGTCCTCGTCGGGCAATCGCAGCAGGAACGACGGATGCACGGTCACGAACACGGGGCCTGCCAGCCGCGACGACAGCACCGTGCCGCGCACCGACAGCACGGAGGCGCTCTGCCCCGTGAGCGACCGGATGGCCGAGCCCCCGAGCGCGATGGTCAGCCTGGGCTTGAGGATCTTGAGTTCCTCCTCGAGCCAGTGGTGGCAGGCGTTGATTTCGCCGATGCCGGGCTTCTTGTGGATGCGCTTCTTGCCGCGCGGCTCGAATTTGAAATGTTTCACGGCGTTGGTCACGTAGGCGCGCTTGCGGTCGATGCCGGCCTCGCCGAGCGCGCGGTCGAACATGGCGCCGGCCGGGCCGATGAAGGGCTTGCCCGACAAATCCTCGCGGTCGCCCGGCTGCTCGCCCACGAACACCAGGTCGGCGGTGGGCAGCCCCTCGCCGAACACCGTCTGCGTGGCGAACTGGTAGAGATCGCAGCGCGTGCAGGCGAGCGCCTCGCGGCGCAGCACCTCCAGGCCGTTGCCGCCGGGCGCCGGTAATGGGGGCGCATCCCGCTCCGCCCGCTTCTCCTCGGTGCGGGCCACGATCGTGGCGGCGCGTTTCGGCACGCCTGTCTGCGGTGTCGCGACCATGGTGGCCTCGCTGTTGCCGGCGGATCTGATCAACGGCGCGATCAGCGAGGCTTCCGGCAGGTTCTTCCAATATTTGACGGGCATCTCGCGCTTCATCGCGTCGACCTTCAACCGCGCCGGGTTGAAGATGTTGACGTAATAGGTGCGCCAGTCCTCTTCGGCCGCGTCCTCGGCCGGCACGTCGCCGCGCGAGCCGCCGGGCCCGAGATGCAGCGCCGTCCCGTCCCAGGAGGCGCGCGCTTCGGGCGTCACGATGGTCCAGAGCATGGCCTTGAAGCGTTCGACGAAGAAAGGCGCCGTCAGCGCCAGGATGTGGTGCTCGGGCTCGAACCAGGCGAGGTAGCTCGGCGGCGCGCCCGCGACACTCACTTCCTTGAACCGCACGAAGGCCGTCATCTTGTGACGATCGCGCCGGACCGCCTTGGCCATGTGCTCGATCCGGAAGACGTCGTCGTCGGTCGTGATGTCGAGGAGCCGCGGCTCCTCCTGCAGGCGGCACAGCACCCGATACAGGAACGCGAAGCGTTCGGGATCCTTGTGACAGGACACGAGTTCGGAGAGGTCGACGAAGCGGCGCGGCACCCGTAGCGCCCGCGACGGCGCGCCGTCCGCACCTTCCTCCTGCTCCTGCGTCGCCGCCGACACGAAGAGATCCGGCGCCGTGCCGTCGATCCGCCAGACCACCTCGGGCGGGGGAACGCCGGCTTCGGCGAGCGCGCGGGCTGCCTTGCGCCAGCCCTCGTGGTCGTCGGGAGCCCGGAGCACGACCTCGCGCATCAGAACAGGTTCAGCTGGGTGGCCGGCTGCGTCACGGCCTTGGCGAGATGCGCGCCGTCGAGCGTCGCGCCGGGCGTCCAGTCGAGCGCGGTGACGAAGGCCCGCAGGGTCTTGGCCGAGCGCGTCAGCTTGGCGAGGTCGTCGAGCCGAATCGCCGTGAGGCGGCGGATATCGAGGACGCGGTCGACGCTGCGGACCCCGAGACCGGGGATCCGCAGCAGCTCCTCGCGCGACGCCGTATTGACGTCGATGGGAAAGCGCTGCCGGTTGCGCAGCGCCCAGGCGAGCTTGGGGTCGAGCGCGAGGTCGAGCATGCCGTCCTCGGTCGCCCCCATCACCTCCTCCATGGCGAAGCCGTAGAAGCGGTAGAGCCAATCGGCCTGGTAAAGGCGATGTTCGCGCATCAGGGGCGGCTTCCTGGCCGGCAGCGACTGGCTGGACCCGGGGATGGGACTGTAGGCCGAATAGTAGACGCGCTTCAATTTGTAGCCCGAATAGAGCGAGGCGCTCGAGCGCAGGATGTCGGTGTCGCGCTCGCCGTCGGCCCCGACGATCATCTGGGTGCTCTGGCCGGCCGGCGCAAAGGCGGGGGCGCGGCGCGAGCGGCGGCGTTCGTCCTCGGCCTCCTCCAGCCGCAGCCGCAGGCCGCCCATGGCCTTGCGGATGGTGCCGGCCTGCTTCTGGGGCGCCAGCTTCGCGAGCGACTTGTCCTGCGGCAGCTCGACATTGATGGACAGGCGGTCGGCGAAACGGCCCGCCTGCTCGATGAGGGCCGGGTCGGCGTCCGGGATGGTTTTCAGGTGAATGTAGCCGCGGAAGCCATGCTGTTCGCGCAGCAACTGGGCGACCCGCACCAATTGCTCCATCGTATAGTTGGGCGATCGGATGATCCCCGAGGACAGAAACAGCCCCTCGATGTAATTGCGGCGATAGAAATCGAGTGTCAGCTGGACGACCTCCTCGGGCGTGAAGCGCGCCCGCTGCACGTCGCTCGACACCCGGTTCACGCAATAGAGGCAATCGTAGATGCAGTGGTTGGTCAGCAGCAGCTTCAGGAGCGAGATGCAGCGGCCGTCCGGCGCGTAGGAATGGCAGATCCCGTCGCCCGTGATCGATCCGATGCCGCCGGCCTTCACGGGATCCTTGCGGGGTTTGGCGCCCGACGACGCACAGGAGGCATCGTATTTGGCCGCATCGGCCAGCACGGCCAGCTTCGATCGGATGTCCAGGCGCGCCATCGTCAGGAACTCTGTTCTCGGAACGTTCTCGTAGCCCGGATGCGCCGGGGACGCGAGCCGCAATACTCGCTTTGGCAGACCCGCTCTGGCGAGTTGGGCCGCTGCGGCAGCGCTTCAAGGACGCGTGACGGTTTGCCCGAGGCTGCTCTTCGCCCGCACGAGACCAGGCTTGCGTCGTGGAACCGGCTATGGCACATCACGCCGGATCACAGGTGGCGCCGTGTCGGCGTCTCCGGGCGGTGCCGACACGGCGCTCGACCCTTTCGCTGCCGTAGCTCAGTGGTAGAGCACTCCATTGGTAATGGAGAGGTCGAGAGTTCAATCCTCTCTGGCAGCACCATCATTTCAAACACTTAGTCCCGATAGTGTTCGGCTTCGAGCATCCTGTGTCGGCAGGAAGTCAGCATGTGGGATATAGTAGATGTCGGTTCGCTTCGTAACCAGGGATCCTCAGAACCTGCTTAATGAGTTCAAGGCGGCGGTCAAACGCGGCGACCTGCCAACCTGGAGGCTCGACGCCCAGGAGGACTTTCGCCACGTCCCAGGCGGCTGGGACGCCAAAGCTTGGTGGGGTCCGACGTGCGAGGCCGGTTCACTTTTGCTCACAATCGGCTTCGGTGTTGTCTCGCAGAACAAACGCGAGACATTCGGTGTTTTGACGGGTCGAATAATCGAACCCTTCGTGTCGCACATGTGGAGGCATTTCGAAGGCGCCAAGGTCATCGAAATGCCTTCGGATGGCGATTACTCTACAGCTTAATCCCTCCGCCTCTGCTGATCCGCCATCCGTCCAGGTAGCGCCTTGTCGTAGCTCGCCAAGGGCCGACGACACGGCCGAGTGCGTGATCTGGTGAAGCTCCGAGTTCTCCACGGCCCCGTTCACCTGGACGTGGATCTGTGTGTCTCCGCCTCTAGCAGCCGCCGACCGCGCCCCCGACCCGCCGCCGACCATATCGCCCTCGGCAAAACGTGGCATGCCGGTGGTGTTAGAAACTCCAGATACCACCCCTAATCGGCGAGCCCGCCCCGCCGGTGCCTTGTCCTACCTCAACAGGGTCGATCCTCGACCCGCAGAGCAACCGATCATTTACGTCCACGTTGGCTAGATTGGTACCACAGCCCTTGCGCTCCAGACGAATCAGACCGAAGTTGATCCTATGAGAAACGCTTCAAACCGGACCTCCCAGAGGGGGTACAAAATCATCGGGCGAACCTCTGACGGGGTGGAGATCCTGGCGCCGAAGGCGGCGTCCGTGCATTTCACCCATGGCCTGCGGGCAGGAAATTTCGTCGAGGTAGTCGGTGCGGAAAGAAGGGGCGAAACCCACCCAGCCCGCAAAGGCGAGCGCAAGGGGGTCGTACCGGAACAGAAAGCCCCCTGAGTCGAACCGGGACGTCTTCATCAACTGCCCGTTCGACGACGCCTACAAGCCCATTTTCAGCGGGATCGTTTTCACGATTGTGCGATCGGGTTTCGTGGCGCGTTGCGCGTTGGAGGAGGACAACGCCGGCAACATTCGCTTCTCGAAAATCTGCACGATCATCGACGAATCGGGCTACGGTATCCACGACATTTCGCGAACCGAGCTTGACCTGAAAAACAAGCTGCCGCGCTTCAATATGCCTTTGGAACTCGGCCTCTTTCTCGGGGCTGCCCGTTTCGGCTCCAAGCCGAAGCAATGCATCATCTTCGACGTCGCGCGGTTCCGATACCAGAAGTTCATCTCCGACCTCGCCGGCCAGGACATTCACGAACACAAGGGCGATGTCGACACGGTGATCCTTGAGGTAGCGACGTGGCTCCGACAGCAGAGCCGTGATGAACGAGTGCCAGGCGGCAAGGCCATCGCGGCCGAGTACAAGGCGTTCTGTAGGAAGTTGCCAGCCCTCTGCAGAGCGTCGAAAATTACGCAAGACGAGCTGACGTTCGGCGACTTCAATGTCATAGTGGCGGACTACCTCACCAAGGGCGGTGCGACGGGCAAAGTGCCGGGTGGCGGTTCAGCGAAGATCGCGCTTCCCACGCCTCGACCCCCTCGCCTGCCCGTCGGGAGGCCGACGAAGGTAAAAAGCAAGCCGCGTAGCACTCCAGCCATCAAGACTAAAGAGCCCTAGGCGTTCACGCCCCAAGAGGTAACCTGCGGCAGCATTGAGTAATCGGCATGCCCGACATTAAGGATCTCGATAACCTGTATCTAGTAATTGGGTTCTTCGTTCCTGGACTGATCGCATTCCGGTCTTCCGCCTCCAACGCGGCCAGGCCGTCCGCCAGGGCCACAAGCTCGCGCTCCGTTAGGAACCGCTCGACCTTCTGGCCGGCGAATTTGACGACCCCGAGCGTGGGGTTCGTCGAAATGAGCTTTCGGCGGACCGCGAACGAAAGCATAGCCGAAACCGTGGCGACGGTGCGCGCGGCCGTTCCCTTGCCGCCTTCGACGCTGATAGATCAAGTTCCTTAGCGAATCCGCGCCAAGTCGAGAAACGCCGTGGAAGCCAAAAGTCAACCCATTGGTAATGGAGAGGTCGAGAGTTCAATCCTCTCTGGCAGCACCATCCTAGGTCTAAATGAACTTCAGGGCCTTCAGGCTGCTGTGGCCGTGGCGGCCGACGATGAGGTGATCGTGAATCGCGATGCCCATGGGCTTGGCGATCGCGATAATCTCGTGGGTCATGCGGATGTCGGCGGTCGAGGGTGTAGGGTCGCCGGATGGATGATTGTGGATCACGGTCAGTCACGCTGGATCACGCTGGGACCTCGCCAACCACCATCCGTCAGGCGCACGCGTCGGGTAGCTGCAGATCAACTCGGCTCGCCGCTATTTGGGCGCCGAAAGGCGAGTGGGGGAGGGGATGGGGAGCGTTGCTGAACCTACCGGGGGCGAGGATGCCCGGCTTATTGCGAAACTGCTTTACAAAGGGGCATATAGTGCGAACCTGCAGTGGAGGTGGCAATGGTCGCTCTTCAGCGTTTAGAGCCGGTCGCAGTGCGCCGAGGACCCGACCGGCATGCCCTCGCCTTGAAAGGTGCCTTCGGCATCCTCGGTCGATGGGGCATCGACAATGAGACAGCCCGCGTTCTATTGGGCTCGCCCCCGGAGCGCACCTTCTTCGAATGGAAGCGGGGCAGGGCGGGACGGTTGTCCGAGGACACCCTGCGCCGGATCGGCTACGTTGCCGGAATCTGGAAGGCGCTCGAGATCCTGTATAGTGACCCGGCGCTCGCGGAAGGCTGGGTCAAGCGTCCGAACGCGCATTTCGGGAGCCAAACACCTTTGCAGCGCATGGCGGCCGGCGATGTGATCGACCTCGCCGTGGTTCGTGCCTACCTCGACGGCGCCCGTGCGCCCTGGTCCTGACGCACCCGGCCTGACCTACCTCCGCTGGAAGCAGGCTTGGCGCATCATCGCTTCGCGCTACCCGCCCATCGACCTGTTCGAGCGCGTCTCGGACGATCCCGCCGTTTGGGACGTCCTGATGGAGCTTGAGCAACTCACCAATCCGCGCGTGCGCGACGCCGTCGGGACCATCAGGCTCGTGCCGCCGCCGCGGAGGGTAAGCGGTCCGAACGCGTCCTGGGCCATGGCGCCGTTCACGCACATTAACCCGAAGGGGTCGCGCTTCTCGGACGGCACGTTTGGCGTCTATTACGCGGCCAACCGGCTCGAGACCGCGATCCATGAAACCGTGCATCACTTCGCCCGCTTCGCGAGAGACCCGGGCGACCCGCCGCGTCGAGAGGATTGCGCGTGCTCGTCGGCACCGTCGACCACCTCTTTCACGACGTCGCGACGCTGCCTGTAGGCGAGCGTGCGCGAGTCCTCGACCCGGACTCCTATGGGGTGAGCCGAGCGCTTGCCCATAGGCTGCGCGACGCCGGGAGCGACGGCATCACCTATCCAAGCGTGCGCGACCTGGGTGGGACATGCGTCGCCGCGTTCTGGCCGGACGCGGTCGGCATCCCGCGCCAGGAACGGCATCTCCAATACGAATGGGACGGCCGACGGGTCAGCCGCTACTTCGACTACGGCTCGGATCAGTGGGTCAATCTTTAGAGCTGCACCTCGCCGAGACGGCATTGTCAGGCGACACGGTGGATCTTTCGGGATGTTTCTTCCAAGACGGGGCGCCTTTTTCGGCGCAAAAAATGCCCGCCGTACCTCGCACTGTGGATTCCGATGGTCGAAAAGCGGACCACGACTATAAGAACCTTATGTCTCCTGCCAGCCTTTCCGTGCGACACTTCCTCCTCGCGATCGCGGTCGTCGCTGTGTGGGGCACGAACTTCGTCATTATCCGCATCGGGCTCGACCACTTGCCTCCGCTGTTTTTCGCGGCGTTGCGGTTTGTGTTCGCGCTACTGCCGTCCGTGTTTTTCCTACGGCGGCCGGCGGTGTCGTGGGGCAACCTCGCGGCCTATGGCTTTCTGACCGGGGCCGGGCAATTCGGCGCGCTGTTCCTGGCCATGGAGGGATCAATCTCACCAGGGCTAGCCTCGCTTGTCATCCAGGCTCAGGTTTCTTCACCATCGGTCTCTCGGTGGCGCTCGCGGGCGAGCGCATCCGCGTCTTCCAGCTCATAGCGCTGGCCTTGGGCGCGGCGGGCATCGCCGTGATCGCGACCCACGCCGACCCGTCCGCCACCCCGATCGGTCTTGCGCTCGTGATGCTCGCGGCCCTGAGCTGGGCCATGGCCAACATGGTCGTGCGCTCAAGCGGCACCCGGGACATGGTGGCATACGTCGTGTGGGCCAGCCTCTTCGCGATCCCGCCGCTGTTGGTGCTCTCGCTCCTCTTCGAGGGCCCACCCGTAATCTGGGACGGCGTGCGGCAGTCGAACGCCGCGACTTGGGGCGCCGTGCTCTGGCAGGCCGCAGGCAACACGCTATTCGGTTTTGCCGCATGGGGTTGGCTCCTCGCGCGTTATCCGACCGCCGTCGTAGCCCCCATGGCTCTGCTCGTACCAGTATTCGGCATGGCAGCCTCGGCCTTCTGGCTCGGGGAGCCGCTCCCCGCCTGGAAGCTCGCCGCCGCTGCCCTCGTGCTGGGCGGGCTCGCGACGGGGCTCCTATACCCGCGCTGGAAGCGGATTAGGACATCGGGCGGTTTAGCCCGTCGTATTCATCGCGGCCAGCGTTTTGGGCTTCTTTGAGGTTGGCTGATACTGGGCGCGCGCGCCGTCATCCAGGGCCTATGCCGTGCTGTCGATTGGAGATGGGGTGCGGCGCTTGAGGG
>JAABUU010000490.1_pt1 | contig 87939 bp, 95 predicted proteins | sample 5559301 | NCBI WGS metagenome assembly JAABUU01 (sample SAMN10711884, study PRJNA513360) | rock metagenome | isolation source: Antarctica rocks | place: Antarctica: Victoria Land, Richard Nunatak white
TCGCAACCGCAGTCGAACACGACGCCCAGCTGATCACCCTCGACCAGCGCCTGCGGCGCGTCGCCGCGCGAGAGCAGGCCTCCCAGCAGGACAGCCCCGGAAAGCAACCATAGTCACGTTTTGCATCGAAAGCGTGACTCTATGGCGCCGGTTCGGACAGAACACCGAGGGTGTCCTGGGCCGCCGAGGGCGCGAGGTCCCAGTATCAACCGCGCGATTACTACTGGAAGCTCGGAGAAGTTCTTGGCTAGAGGCGGCGCAGACGCGCGGCGGCGACCTGATAAACGCTGAGACTGCTTGGGCGTGTTGGATGTCGCTGCCCGAAGGCCAGTAACTTTCGTGCTGCCGCTCGGTGGCAGGTTCGAACATCACCAGCGCCATGGACACTTCCAGTACCGCTCACGAAACCCGGAACCGAAGGTCTCGCGCACAGCACAGGCCCCTCCCCGGGGCGACCACGAACAAGAATAGGAACCAATGAAACGCACTACCACTGTGCCATCGCGCGTCATGCGCATCGCGACGCTCCTGCTTTTGGCCGGCACCCTCATCTTCGCCGGCTGCGGCAGCTCCACCAAGACCGTCTCCAGCACTGGGTCCAATGGCCAAGTGACCACGCAGACGGTCCCGAACGTCCATTTCGCCAAAACCAAGTTTCTCTTGCACAGCGGACTGGCATTCGGTGCGTTCCACCGCTACATCTACAAACCGCTGCGATCCGGCGCGCTTCACAAGGGTGCCCCCGGACGAGTCAAGGTCCTGCTGAAGGGCGCCGCAGCCGCCATATTCATCTCCCACGAACTCAGACTCGCTCACGATGACGCCCTGTCCTCCGATCTCCTGCGTCCATTGGCCAGCAAGATCGACGCTGCCCGCAGCACAATCGGCGGCCTGGCGGCTGGCTTGAAGAGCGGCTCGGTCAACCCCGCGGCAATCATCAGCGCCTCTGGCGCTGCGGACGCCCTACGCAGCGCGAGCAGCGGTCTCGGGGCCGGCATCAAAGACATCTCCAGCATCGTGAGCGGATAAGACGACGCGTCGACAAAAGCATCTAACGCCGACGCAAGAGATCGACGTCGCGCCCGGGTCAAGCGGGTAATCGCTCGTTCATGAGAGCCCGCCGGTTTAAGCAGTTCGGTGATCGGGATCACTTGCAACGTCGCTAAAGCCGCGATCAGCATCTCGACCCACCACCGTGGCAGGGGCGCGATCGCCGACCCCGACATGAGCGAGGCAACAAAAGCCGACATGGCGGCGTGGACGGGGCGCATCGCCGGAGCACTAACTGACAGCGAGTTTCGCCACGCTCTCGCGTCGGCCGGTCTCATCGACGTCGAGATCCACGAGACCCACCGCGTCCACGAACACGCCGCCGCCGCGATCATCCGAGCGCACAAGGCCGCCGAGGCCGAGGTGGAAAGGTAACTACCGGTCGGCTTGGCGGACGGCGACATATTCGGCGTAGGTGCCTCCCGCGAGCCGCACCCATTGCGCCGCGCGGCCTTGCTGAATCCCAATCCGCTCGGCCAGGATCGGCGCGGGGAGCCGTGCGGCGAGCGCGAGCAGCGCGGCGTGCCGGCCGGCGGGGCTTCCGGTAGCAACGGCGCGTGCACGATGAGCGCTAGACGCCGGTTCGGCGCGCGGATGGCGGCGGTCGGGACGGTCGAATCGGGACAGGCTGTTGGACGCGACAGGATTGCGGTGCTGAAGGCGCCCCCCTGCCGCGGCGACACCGCTCGGATCTGGTCGACCTGCGGTTGCGTGCGGTCGACCAGGATCATCGAATCTGAAGACAGCTCAGGGAGTTGCCGTGGTGCGCTCCACGTCGCCTTCGGCCACGGCCGTAGGTACCGCGCCCGCCGCAGGCGCGGCGAGCAGCAGCGCAGTCAGCGCGATCAAGCACAACGTCCGGATTGAGCGGCGCGCGGCCATGCACGGCCAATGTAGCTCGTATTCTCGATTCTTCGAGTTCCCTCTCTGGCGAGGCTCAGCGACCCCTATTTGCGCGTTGAGTCACGGTTTGGGTCATGAACGTGACCGTATGCGCCGCCTCAGGCGAGGTTGCCGTTGGAGCCGTACCGGTCGGGCTCGGCGTCAGATCAGACCACGGAATCTCGTTCGTACGCGGACTCCGTCCTTGGTATGATCAAAGTATGACCGTAACGAAGGTGACCGTGAGCTTAGACCCGGCCGTCGCGGATCGCGCCAAGCAGGACGTCGCCGCTGGGAAGGCCAAGTCACTCAGCTCGTGGCTTAACGAGGCTGCCCGAGCGCATGTCGAGCGCGAGGATCTCGGGGTTGTGCTGGCCGAGCTGCTGAACGAGAACGGTGGGCCCCTGTCTGGCACCGAGGTGGCCGAGGCGAAGACGCGCCTGGCAGCTGCCGACCGTCGATGACGCTAGTCCTCGACGCTGGAGCCCTCATCGCCCTAGAGCGAGCGGACCGCTCAACGCTGGCAGTCATGGAAACGGCTCGCCGCGACGGCCGGGAACTGGTGATACCGGCCGGTGTGGTCGCTCAGGTGTGGCGAGACGGCTCCCGCCAAGCGCGACTCGCCCGGTTCCTCGCCGCCACAGGCGTCGAGGTCGACGTGCTCACCCACGCAGGAGCAAGGGCTTGCGGCGTCGTCTGCGGGCGGTCCGGGACCGCTGACATCGTGGACGCATCAGTGGTCCTCGCCGCCCGCCGCCACCACGCCACCGTGATCACCTCAGACAGAGCAGACCTCGAGATTCTCGATCCCGACATCGCCATCCTCGACTGCTGACCCTCACCTTCCGCCCGTCGACAACGCCGCCGGCGCTCGATACCGCCATAGTCACGTTTTCGGTCATTAAACGTGACCAGGCCAGCCGTCGAAGACGGTGCGGGCACCGGCTCCCCATCCTCGCGCAGGCTCTCGATGTGCGCCCCGATCGCCTCTGCGATCAGCTGCTCGACCTCGCCACGGCTCTCGCCAGCGGCAGCCAGGCAGGTCGGGCACCCACGCTCCCCAGCTGGTGGGGCCCTGCTCGTAGATCACCGCGTACTCGCTCAGGGCCAGTCGATCCGCTGGGCCAGTTCACTCACCCCAAGATCGATCAGCCGGCTTTGCTCGATCGGGCGGTACTCGCCGCTCTCAAGCGCCCGCCAGTGAATCTTGCGCTGCTGCGGGTCCACGATCAGGAGCTCGTCCACCTGGCGGGAGGCGTAGAACGGGAGCTTGTCCCAGGTCTCGTCGTTCGGGGAAACGATCTCGGCTACAAGCGCGGCGGTGGGATGCCACTGCGCAGCGGCCCCCGGGCGGTGCAGCGCGAGATCGGGCACGCGGTAGTCCTCCTTGCCGGTGCCGATCCCGACGCCGCCAGTCAACTCCAGGCCAGCCTCATCGGCGTAGGGGCCGAGCAGGCGCACTAGGTGCGTGGCCAGCAGCTCATGCGCATGGCTGGGCGGAGGGATCACGTGCAGCACACCGTCCCACACCTCGTCGTGGCGATCGAGGTCCAGGCGGGTGCGCTCCTCAAGCAGCTGCTCGAGCACGGTCGGCTGCGGGTCGAGCACGAGCGTGGGCATCCAAGGAGGCTACCGCCGCTGCCAGGGATTGGCCACTCATCCGGCGCGTTCAGCGCGCAGCTTGCGGCGTAGTCGAAGCGCCCGGATTGGACCTGCTGCAGCTATCTCCTCCAGCTGGGTTTGTATCGCCTGGGCCCCTTGAGCTGCTGCTTGCCTCTCGGCGCGCGCCTGGTGAAACGCCTGCTCCATCCGATCGCGCACCTCCCGCTCCGCCTCGATGCGAGCGGGCAAGGCTCGCATTTTGCCCGCAGTTTCTGACGCAGCTCGGCGTTCTCCGAGCGCAACCGGACTATCTCGGGATCCGAGGAGCCGCCGAGCAGGCCGGCCGTTTCGAGCTCGCCTTCCGTGATGCGGCGCGTCCCGTCGCGCTTGATGACTTGAAGCTGGCCGCGGTCGACGCGAGTCCTCATGGCCTGGTAGGAGATCCCACAGATCTCCGCAGCTTCACGCACGGTGTAGCTCTGCATGGCGAAGGATTCGCTGCTGGCCCGGACGCTCCTGCTCGGCCTGCTGCAGTAAGACGCAGATGCGTCACGTGCCGCAGGAGTGATCTGCGTCAGGCGACGCATCTGCGGCACGCTGCAGCTCCCAGGTTGCGTCAGGCGACGCATCTGCGTCCTACTGCGGCGCCGAAGGGCCTCCGTGGGTCAGCCGTCGACGCGCCACTAGCGTCCACGTTCCGCCGCGGCGATTTGGGCGACGAAGCTCAAAACCGACGAACGACTTGTCGGCCGCGGCGATCCGCTCACCCGCACGGGCGAGCAGTCGGCGGGCATGCGGCGCGTGCTTGGTGGTGACGCCGAGGGCCTGGAGCATCGGCGGGGCGAGCTGCAGTGCGGCCGCACCCTCGCCTATGGCTGAGCGCTTGAAGGTCTGGGATTCCAGATAGACCCATAGTCGCTTTGCGAGCCCCTCAAGGGCTCGCAGGATCCTCCAGTCGAGGTAAGTCAGATAGCCGGCCTCGAGCTGCTCGACAATGAACGGGCCGATATAAGCGCGGTGCTGTTCACTCGGAGCTTCTTCTGACCAATGCAGACCGCTTAGGAGCCTTACTCGCCCACGTTCTGCAGGGTGCTCGAGACGTCCTGTCATGGCAGCTGAGGCGCGATACCCCTCGAGCTGAAAATCGGCTTCATAGAGGCGATGAAGACTTGCGCGCACATCGCTTCGCTGCTCTCCTCCCAGGACATCCAGCCCACCGAACGCCTCCAGCGCCCGATCGATCACCTGCCCGACGGCGGACGGGTCAGCAAGGTCGGCCGCGAAGTGCTCGAGGCGCCCCTCGCCTGCGTCGAGCGCCTCGGTCACCGACCCCGGCGCGCCGGCATCCGCACCCCAAGGCTGCTCGGCGTCATGCGGGACCCAGGCGTGGGCGAGCACGCGCGCGCCGTCAGCCAGCAGACGCTCACCCGCAAAGCCGATCCCCGCCCGGCGACTCACGCCAGTTACCACGCACACGCGATCCTCCAACAAGTGGGCATCCATACCCGACCCGAATCGAACAGGACCGCGGGACAAATCCGCTGGCATCGCAGGGCGACGTGATGAGCCTGATCCCCAACCGGGTCGCTCTACAGCAGTCCGTCCAGGTGGCCGGATTCTCGCGGCTGTGGTTTCCGCCCCCGCGGCACGGGAGCCACGATTCGTACCGAGATCGTGACCGCGCGGTCGTTATCGCGTGGCCGAGCTGACGTAGTAGCGGGTAAGGCGAACAAACGGCGCTACAGCCCGGCCGTGTGCAACGGGATCGACGTGAAGGTCATCCAAGGCGACCCCGACCCGTCCGAGATCTCCACCAGCTACGTCGAGCGGCAGAACCTCACGATGCGGATGGGCATGCGGCGCTTCACCCGCCTGACCAACGCGTTCTCGAAGAAGGTCGAGAACCTCGCGCACGCCGTCAGCCTCCACTACATGCACTACAACTTCGCGCGGCCTCACCAGTCGCTTGCGATCGACAACGCGACCGGCCCCCGCACCGCGACCGGCCCCCGCACAAAGCGCACGCCCGCGATGGCCGCAGGCGTCGCCGATCACATCTGGACGCTCCGTGAGATCGCCGCGCTGCTCGAATCAAACTGACCCACTACCGAACAGGAGCAGCCCGACGGATGCGAGGCAGGCGACGAAGATCGCAGAGCGACCATGGTGGCGAACCGTCAAGCTACTCCTCCCGGATCAAACCTAGGCCGCGGCCGCGGGCTCGCGGTCAAGCAGGGCGGCGGGTAGTGGCCCCGGACCCCGCGCCGCGCAGACGGCCTCCATCAGCTCCTCGTAGCGATCGGTGACCGCGTCCCACGAGTACTGCCGGGCCCGGGCGAGGGCGCGCTGGCGGTAGTCGAGGACCTCCTCGGGGTGATCGAGCAGACGCCTCAGCTGAGCGGCTAGATCCTCCACCCCGGCGCGACCGGAGAAGAGCACCCCGGCGTCGCCGACGGTCTCCACGTTGGGGCGGTGGTCGTTGACCAGCACGCAGTTCCCGGCCGCCATCGCCTCCAGGATCACCGGATGGGTGCCCCCGACCTCGGTGGGGGCGCAGAACAGGTAGGCGTGGCGCTGCAGCTCCCAGTAGCCCCGCCCGAACACGTAGCCGGGGAAGACCACGCGCGGGTCGGCGGAGCGCCACACGTGACGGATGTACTCGTCGGCATAGGGGGCGCCGCCGACGATCGCCAGCTTCATGTCCCGCGCGCGGCTCGCCGAGATCCGGCTGAAGGCCTCCACCAGCAGGTGCGGGTTGTTCTCCGGCTCCAGCCGGCCGACGAAGAGGATGTACTTGCGCGGCTTGAGGCCCAACCGCTGCAGCGTCTCCGTCCCGTCGTAGCCGGGATCCTGGACGCCGTAGGGCACAACGTCGATCAGCTGGCCGTAGCGGCGCTGGAAGACGTCGGCGACGGCGTCGCTGTCGGTGATCGCCTGGTCGGCGAAGCGCGGCGCGGTGCTCTCGGCAAAGCGCAGGTAGGCCTTGGCCAGCGCCGGCCATTTGCGGCGATCGGAGTCGAGACCGTCGATGTTGATCACCGTCGGGATGCCGGCCCAACGCGCGATCATGCACAGGGGCGAGTTACCGGCGATGAAGAAGAGCGCCACGTCCGGCCTGGTCACGCGGGCCACGTGCACCGCCGAGACGGCGGTGTGCACGAACGTGTCCAGGTACTTGTTCTGCACCGTGCGCAGGTGCACGAGCTCCGCTCCCTTGTAGCGCCGCAGGGATGGATCGACGACGTGGGGGCGGCAGTAAACCACCACCTCGTGACCGCGCTCGGTCAGGCGCGCGGTGAGCTGCTCGACGGCGGTCTCGAATCCGCTGTAGGAGGCGGGAATCCCGCGGGTGCCGAGGATCGCGATCTTCATGCGGGCATGGCGAGGGTGATCGGTTTGCGCCTGGTGAGCCGGCTCATCGAGGTGAAGCCCTGAGAGCTAGAGAGTAGGCCTCGACGTGAGCGCGTGCACAGCTGGCCCATGAGAAGTCCCGCGCGCGGCGCCGCCCACGGGTGGAGAGCTCCTGCGCCAGCGCCGGGTCATCCGATATCTCGGACATCGCCCTGGCAAAGGAGGCGGGATCGTGGGGGTCGGCATAGCGCGCCGCGTCGGCGCAGAGCTCCGCGACCCCCGGGACCGCCGCGGCCAGCACCGGCGCTCCCAGCGCCATTGCCTCCAGGAGCGTAAGGCCGAAGCCCTCGTAGAGGGAGGGGTGCACGAGCGCCACGGCGCCCGCCAGCAGGCGGCGCAACTGTGCCTCGGAGGGCGAGCTCTGGACGCGAACACCCGGGTCCCGGGCAGTCGCCGAGCCCGCCAGCATGAGGTCCAGCGGCGCGAGAGTGGCGCTGCGGTAGAGCGAGTAGGCCTGCAGCAGCACGTCCAGGTTCTTGCGTGGCTCCGCGTCGCCGACGTACAGAAAGTACCCAGGCGGCGCCGGCCGGGGGCGCTCGCCCGTCAACGGGGTCCGCTCACCGTCCTGCACCTGGCCGGGGCCGAGCGGCGCCACCACGATCCGCTCCGGGGCCAGCCCCCACAGCTCCCGGGCATCGGCGGCGGTGGTGGCGCTGATGCAGATCACAGCATCCGCCGACCGGGCGGCGGCGCGGTGGGTCAGCTGCGCCCAGCGGCGAAAGCGGGGATCGAAGCACTCCGGCAGCCGCTCGAAGGCCAGGTCCAGGACGGTCACCACCTGCGGCACGCTCGCCACCGGAGCCAGCGCCGGCAACGGGTGATGGATCACCTCGGCGCCCAGACGCCGGGCCAGCCGCGGCAGCACGATCGCCGTCCAGCCCAGGTCCGAAGACAGATTGCGCAGGCTGCCCAAGCCGCCGCCCGCCGGGGGAGGGCGGCGAGGATTGGCCACCGCCACGACCTCCACGTCCCCCAGCGCTCTCAGCTCCTGGCACAGCCGCCGCAGGTAGACGCCGGTACCCGAGAGCGGCGCGCGGCGCTCGTAGGTTACGTCGATCAGCACCCGCACGCGGGATCCGCCCCCGCCCTCAGCGCACCGCGCGGGCCAGCAGCATCCGCGCCACCGGTGCGGGACCGCCCACGGTCCCGATCGTGATCTCGCCGAAGCCGAACTCGTGCAGCAGCTGCGCCAGCGAGCGGCGGCTGTAGAGGTGCAGGTGATCGCCGAGGGGCGGCGAGAACCGCTCGATTCCCCCGAGGGCCAGCCGTAGCCGACCGTGGGAGGGCGTCGTCACCAGCAGCCGCCCGCGCGGCGCCAGCACCCTCCTGACCTCCGAGAGCCATGCGCCGGTATCGGCAACGTGCTCGATCACCTCACTGGCCCAAACTACCGTGAAGCGATTGTCCCTGAAGGGCAGCGGCCCGTCTATCGGCACGCTCACGAAGCGCAGCCGGGGATGGCGCTCCCGGGCCCGGCGCAGCGCCGCCTGCGCCACCTCGGCCCCCACCGCCTCGACACCCGCCCCGGCGAGCTCCGGCGTGAAGCGACCGTCGCCGCAGCCGAGGTCGAGCGCGCAGTCCCCCGCCTGCAGCTCCGCGCGCAGAAACGACAGGCGGGCTTTCAGCTCCGGGCCGGGAACGTCCTCGGGCAGCCGCTGCCAGAGATCCTCCAGGTACTGCTGCACGCGCCGACGGTAGCGAGCAGAGCACCGAGCACCGCACCCCCGGCGAAGCTCACCAGTGGTGCACTAGGCTCAAGGGCGATGGAGGAAGCGGTGATGCAGAACCCCCTGCGGGTCCCGGCGCGCATCCCCGCGCCGGGACTCGGACGGCGCCTGCTCGCCGTTTGCGCCACCGACCACCCCGGTGGCGCCGAGCTTCACCTGCTGCGGCTGCTGGAGGGCCTGGCCCGCCGCGGTTGGCAGATCACGCTCTCCACGCCGGGGCCGGGACCGCTGCGCGAGCTGGCCCGGACCGCCGGGCACCGGTGGCTGGCGCTGCCCCTCGGCGGCCTGCGGCGAGGGGCGGGGGCGAGGGCGCTGCGCGTCTGGCCCCGGGCGCGGCGGCTGGCCGGGACGGTCGACGTCGTCTACCTCAACGGTGGGGTGTGCGGCCGGCTGCTCCCGGCGCTGCCTGCCGGCCGAGCGCGGCGCGTGCTGCACGTTCACGACATGGTCACGCGGGTCCCCCGCTTCTGGCGTCAGGCTGAGGTCGTGCTGGCGGACTCGCAGGCAGTCGCCCGGCGGCTGAAGGGCCTCCGGGCCCAGGTCGTCTACGGGCCGGTCGACCCGGATCCGCCCGTCGTCGAAGCCCCGTGGCCCGTCGGCAGCGGGCCGGTGATCGGCTTCGTGGGCCGGATCGAGCCGCGCAAGGGACCGCTTGATCTCGTCCGCGCCCTTCCTGCCCTCCGGCGAGAGCTTCCCAGGGCGCGGGTGGTCATAGTGGGAGATGATCCCTTCGGAGCAGATCCCGGCTACACCGATCAGGTGATCCGCGCCCCTCAGATCGAGCACTACCCATGGAGCGCCGGCGCTCCGGGGTTGATGCGTCATCTCGACGTGCTGGTGCTGCCCTCCTACGAGGAGCCCTTTGGCACCGTCCTGGCCGAGGCGATGATCGTCGGCACCCCGGTGGTGGCCACCCATGTCGACGGCCTGCCTGAGGTGGTGCAGGACGGGCATACCGGGCGGCTGGTCGCCCCCGGCGACCCGCCCGCGTTGGCGGCGGCGATCCTGGAGGTGCTGGCTGACCGGGAGCGGATGTCCGCCGCGGCCGCGGCGGGTGCCCGGCGCTTTGCCACCCCCGCCTACGTCGATCGGGTGCAGGCGCTGATCGCTCCATGAGGGTGGCCTACGACAGCCGCCCGGCCAAGGACTCGCGCGGGATCGGCCGCTACGCCCGCTGCCTGCTGGCGGGGATGCGCGAGGCAGGGTACGGCGAGATCGTCGAGACCTCCCACCCCCGTGGCTTCGACGTCTTCCACTCGCCGTGGATCGACGGAGCGCAGCTGCGCTCCCCGGTCCCGATGGTGGTGACCCTCCACGACCTGATCCCGCTCAAGCGGCCCGGGGAGTACCTGCGCTCCGGCGTGCGCTTCAAGCTCCGCTACCTAGCGGTGCAGCGCGCAGTGCGCGTGATCGTGCCCACCACCGCCGTCGCCGACGACGCGATGCGGATGCTGCACATCCCTTCACAGCGCATCGCCGTGATCGCCGAGGCCGCCGCCGCCGCGCTTCACCCGCGCTCCTGCGACGAGGTGCAGGCGGTCAGGAAGCGCTTTGCGCTGCCCGAGCGCTACCTGCTGTGGGTGGGCGGGCTGCGTACGCCCGATCCCCGCAAGCGGGTGGCGGCGCTGGCGCGCGTCCGCCGGACGCTGCCGCTGGTCCTGGTGGGCGACCCCGGGCCCTGGGCCCGGGAGCTGCCCGACGTGACCCTGACCGGCGAGGTCGACGACGACGAGCTGGCCGCCATCTACACCGGTGCTCACGCGCTCGTGTTTCCCAGCGACGACGAGGGCTTCGGGTTGCCGCTGGTGGAGGCGCTGGCCTGCGGGACCCCGGTCGCGGCCTGCGACGTGCCGGCCGTGCGAGAGGTGATGGGAGGCATCGCCGCGCTCAGCCCGATCAACGACCTACCGGGCCTGGTCCACGCCGCCGAGGCGAGCGTCCGTCCGGCGCCCTCCCCCCCGGACTGGAGCTGGAGCGATGCCGCCAGCGCCACCTGGGAGGTGTACGAGGACGCGCTGCGAGCTCCTACGCGCTGGCGGGGCGGGCGGCGCACGCCGGAGAGTCAAGCCGGCTAGGGGGGAGCGCTGGGGTCGGCTCGGGTTACCAGCCGCCGTCACCAGCATCGTCGAGAGAGAAAATCTCTCCTGTGGCGGGATCGGGGACGTTATGCAAAAGCGGATCGGTCGGCAGGAGCTCAAAGACATAGCCAGCTCGGCGCCGGCATCGCTCGATCGTTTGTGCATTGATCATGTCTACCCGGTTGACGTGACCCTCCGCGTCCCTTCGAAGCCTCCCGCCCAGGATCTGACGCCGCACGAGACGGGCCCGAAGCTGTCCGAGATCAGCGCCCATATACCAGAGTTGCGCAAGGCACCGTGGCACTTGATTCCACGGTGACCAATCGAGTACCAGGTAGTTGCCTTCAAGAAACACCAGCTTTACGTCTGAGCTCACGACAATCGCATCCTCGACAGGATCATCCATGACTCGATTGAAGTCCGGCCATGAAACGGGCCCGCGCGCCGCGGCCAGCTCTTCGAGCTTATGCACGAAGCGCTGAGCCTCAAACGTCTCTGGTGCACCTTTACGGTCCGCGAGGCCAAGTCCCGACAGCCGTTGATTTGTCATGTGAAAACCATCCATGGGAAGCGCCATCGCCCTCTCTTTCAGGCGTCGACTCGTCGACGCAGCTAGAGCTTGGGATAGCAGTGACTTCCCGGCTCCCGGTGGCCCCGCGATGCCGATTACGACGCGTCGATCAGCATGGTGCAGGCTCGCCAGGGCTCGCTCCGTTAGGTGAGCGACTGAGGTAAGTGTTGGCCGAGCGGCCGTCTGCTTCGACAACGCGTCAGTTTCTACTTTGAAGATGGAGTGCTACGCAGACAGATTACCGGCCACTCCCCCCAGGCACGAGACCGAACGGCGGCCGGGCGGTGCGCCGGCGCCTTTGGATCAGCGCTCGACGGCGCCGGGCCCCGGGCAGCAGCCGCCACGCCTCGGCGTAGCCGCCCAGCAGGTGAGGCTCGCGCAACAGCGCGTGCCCCAGCGCCAGCACCTCGTAGGCGACGATCGCCGGTGCGTCGCGCGCCAGCCCGGCCCGGGTCTCGTTCTTGGCCATCATCAGGAGGCGGTTGCGGAACTGCAGCCGCCGCGCCGACTCGCTCATCCGGGCTCGCGTGGAGGGGCTGTAGGTGCGCACGTGGCGGGCGAGCGCGGCCGGCTCGTAGAGGCAGCGCCAGCCGAGCAACCGGGCCCGCCACGCGAGGTCGGCGTCGGAGGCCCACAGCTCCATGTCCTCGTCGAGCAGCTCGTAGCCTCCCAGCGCGCAGTCCTCCAGCGTCTCACGCCGGTACAGAGCGGCAGCGCCGTCGGCGCCGAAGGCCTCGGCGGCCACGGAGAACGCGCTGGCCGGCCGGCCGTGGCCGACGAGTCCGTTCTTGCGACGCCGGTCCAGGAACATGCCCGCCGCATCGATCTGGCCGGCAGGGAACCCCGCTGACCCCGGCGGGCCGGCCCGCTCGCGGCCGCCAGGAGCCTCCGCCCGCAGCAGCTTGGGGGCCACCGAGCCGACGCCCGGCTCGGCCAGGGGGGGCAGCATCGCGGCCAGGCACCCCGGCTCCAGGAAGCAGTCGGCGTTCAGCAGCAGCACGGCATCGCCGCCGGTGGCCGCGACCGCCTGGTTGACCGCGGCGGCGTAGTTGACGCGGCGCGGCAGCCGCAAGTGGACGGCGCCGTGGCGGGCGGCGAGCTCGGCGGTCTGGTCGCGGCAGGCGTTGTCGACCACCACGACTTCCGCCGCCGGCTCCTGCGCCAGCGCCGCCGGCAGGGAGTGGGCCAGCATCGGCGCCTCGTCGACGCTCAGCAGCAGGATCGAGACGGACCTGGCTGTCACAGAAGCTCCACATACGTCTCGCTCGTGGCCATCGCCGCCCGCTTCCAGCTGAAGCCGCGGGCATGCTCCAGGCCCCGCCGAGAGAGCTCGGCCCGGGCGGAGTCGTCGGCTAGGACGTGGTCAAGGAGCGCCTCCAGCTGCGCCTGCGCATCGTGGGCCTCGGCATCGAACAGGACGCCCGCGTCGCCCGCCGTCTGCGCCAGCGCCGTCCCGGCGGCGGCGATCACCGGCGTACCTCGGGCCATCGCCTCCAGCACCACCAGGCCAAACCCCTCGTAGCGGCTCGGATGCACCACGACCTCGGCACCGCGGATCAGCGCGTCCAGACGGGCGTCGCTGACGTACCCCGTGAGCTCCAGCGGGGCGTCGCCGGCGAGATCCCGCAGGGTGGCCCCCTGGCCGGTGTCGACCCCCGCCAGCACCAGCCGGTGCCCGGATCGCTGGCGCCGGTGCAGGCGGGCGAAGGCGCGCACGAGTGTGTCCAGGTTCTTCTTACGGCGCAGGTCCCCGACGGCCAGCACGTACGGGCCCGGCGGCGCCGGCAGCCCACCCAGCGGCAGCGCCGGAGCCTCGGGGATCACGCGCAGCTTGCCGGGATCGACCCCGTAGCGCCGGTCCAGATCCTCCGCGGTGAAGTCCGAGGGAACGATGATCCGCTGTGCCGAGCGCGCCGCCAGGCGGGTCAGGGCGCGGTACTTCGCCCGCGTCCGGGGCCGAAAGTCCTCCGGCCAGGCCTCAAAGGCCAGATCGTGGATCGTGACCACCCCGGGGCAGGAGCGCGCCAGTGGCAGGAAGCAGTTGGTAGCGTGCACCAGGGCCGAGCGCCGCCGACGCAGGTGCAGCGGCAGCAGCACCTGCTCGAAGACCACCTCCGGACCGCGGGGCGCGTGCGTGAGGAGGTCGAGCTGCAGCCCGTCGGGGTTCAGCGCTCGCAGCGCCTCGATCAGGCAGGCGGCGTAGCGCCCCCAGCCGCGCAGCTGCGTCACGGCGGCATCCCGTGCGTCGATCGTTACCAGGGCGGCCATCAGCACGACCCATTCTCGCGATCGGGCAGCAGCGTAGCCCCGCGGACGAGCGCGTACCATCACCTCGACGTGAGCGCGCATGCCCTTCGCCAGGCAGCCGGTGACGAGCAGCCCTCGCCGGTTCCAGCCCCCCGGCCCTCCTCCTCGATATTCGAGATCCCGATCGATCTCGCCCAGCCAGCGGAGCTGCTGCGGACGATCTCCGGCTGGGCCTCCCAGCGCCGGACGCGGCGCGTCATGTACGTCAACGCCCACGTCGTCAACCAGTCGCGCACCACCCCCGGGCTGACGCAGGCCCTGCGGCACGCCGACCTGGTCTACTGCGACGGCTACGGCGTGCGACTCGCCGCCCGCGCGCTGGGCCTCCCGGTTCCCCACCGGATGACCGGGGCCGACTGGATCTGGGGCCTGGCGGCGCTGTGCGAGCTCTCCCACCAGCCGGTGTACCTCCTGGGCTCCGAGCCGCCGATCGCCCAGGAGGCCGCCGCGAGGCTGCGCGCCTCCTATCCGAAACTGGAGGTGGTCGGCGCCCACCACGGCTTCTTCGGTCTGGACTCGCCCCAGAACGAGCGGGTGATAGAGCACATCACCTCCCACGCCCCCAGCATCGTGCTGGTGGGGATGGGAACCCCCAAGCAGGAGCTGTGGGTCGATCGCTACGCCGACCAGCTGAACGGCGCGGTGGTGTGGACCGTCGGCGCGCTGTTCGACTACGTCTCGGGCCACATCCCCAGGGCCCCGCGGTGGCTGGCCGACAATGGACTTGAATGGATCTTCCGACTCGCGATCGAGCCGACGCGGATGTGGCGGCGCTACCTGATCGGCAACCCGATCTTTCTTTCCCGTGTGGTCAGCGAGGCGCGGCGGGAGCACGAGGACTCGCCCCGGACGCCGCCGCCGACAGAGCGCTCGTGAGCTCGGCGCTCAGCGAGCCACGTCCCATCGTCGTACCGGAGGGTCCCCCGCAGCGGCCCTCGCCGCGCTGGCGGGATCCCCGACTGCTGGCTTTGGGGGCGCTGCTGCTGGCGTGCGCCATCGGCCTGATGCTGTCGCTGTGGGCGGGGGTGATCGGGATCCGTGCCGTGCCAGGCGTGCTGCGCACCGCGGCGGCCGGTTCGGCGCTGTTCGGCATTTGCGGGTACGCCCCCGCGCATCTGCTGGTGCGCGGCGTGCTGATCCCCCACCGCCCGCTGCTGGTGCTGCCGATCGGGGGCGTGATGTCGTCGTTGTTGCTGGCCTTTCTGGGCCTGATCCACGTGCCGCTCCACGTCTCGCTGGTGGCGGTCGTGGCGCTCGCGGTCATCGCCGACGGATGGATGGTCGCGCGCCGTGGCCGACTGACGCCGAGCGACGCTGGCGACGCCGACTCCTGCGTCCACCCGCACGAACGCTCCCCCCTGATCCGGGTGTGGCTACCGCTGCTGCTGGCGGGGATGGTGGGGCTTATCTCGCTGATCCCGATCTTCCGGGCGGGCTACGAGACCGTACCGGGGCAGAACGGCGACGCGATCCTCGTCGTCGGGAGCGCCACCCTGCTGGAGCACGCGCCCCCCACGGCGACGCGGCTGGATCAGCCGATCAACCACATCCCGCTGCAGTGGCGCTCGAAGTACCCGATCTACTTCGCCCTGGCCGGCATCTCCGAGCTCGCGGGCCAGGACCCAATTCAGGCGTTCGCGGCGGTCTCCGCGCTGGTCCTGGCGCTGACCGCACTTGGCTTCTTCCTGTTCGCGCGCTACGTGCTACGCGCTCCCCCCTGGCTGGCACTGCTGGCGCTGTTCCTGGTCCCGCTGGACCGGATCGTCGTGTACGTGGCGATCCACCCCTACTACAACGAGCTGTGGGGACAGTTCGCGCTGCCGTTCATGCTGCTGGCGGGGTGGCGCTACGTAACCGCTCCGAGCCGCTCGGCGGCGGGGCTGCTGGCGCTGTTCCTGGTCTTGGGGCTGCTGGCGTATCCGCTGATGGTGCCGTTCCCGGCGGCGTTCTTGATCGCGCTGGCGTGGGCGACCTATCGCCACCGGCGCAGGCAGAAACGGCCGCCAGGCTGGATCTCCGCGCTGGGGCTGCCGAGGATCAGTCGCCGGGTGTGGATGTGGGCGCCGGCGGTGGCGGTGGCCGTGCCGGTGGTGGTGGTCCTCGGCCGGGGCTTCCTGGAGAAGATCAGCGAGGCCGCAGCGGTACTGGCGCCGGGCACCGACCTCAGTGGCTGGCAGGGCAGCAACCTCCCCTTCCTCCCGGGGCCGCGGTTCTTCGGGATGCCCGAGGCGGCGTGGGGCTGGATCCTGGTAGGGGCGCTGTTCCTGCTGGCCTGGCGCGGCCGGCGGCAAGCTTCCGGGCCGGCGCGCTGGGCGTTGGGCGCGATGATCGTCCTCACCGGGTTGATCGCGATCTACTTCCGCGCGCGCCCGGGGGGTCAGCTGTTCTTCTTCAAGGATCTCGCGTTCCTTGGCCCGTACGTGCTGCTGCTGGGGCTGCTGGGACTGGGCGCGCTGGCGCTGAGGCCCGCCCGGGGATGGCGCCTAGCTGGGCTGGGAGGCCTGCTCGCCGCGCTGGTGCTGGTCCCGGTGAGCGCCGCCCATGAGATCAACACCACCTTCGAGCAGGGCAACCTGTCGATCTTGGGGCTGCGCGCCTGGAACCGAGCGCTCCCGCGCGGCAGCAGCGTACTGATCGACGTCCCCCCATCCGGCTACCAGCTGTGGGTGACCTACACGTTCAAGGACCATCGGCTATCGGCGTTCCACCCGCTGACCAACTTCTTCCCCTACCCGCCAGTGAGCGGCGGCAAGGCCGACTACGTGATCGCCGAGTTCGACCTCCCCCAGCCGGCGCACACACTCGGCCCGCCGCTGTTTCACAACGCCCAGTTCACCCTGTGGCGCATGAACCCGGCCGCGCCCGGGCTGGACACCTCCTCGCGACGGCTGCTCGAGGAGATCTCCGCCGTGTCGATCGGGGGCTAGCCTAGCCTAGCCGCTAGCTGGACGGCGGGCGCTGACCAGCGCCACGCCGACCTCCCCCGGCGGATCGCCAGGATCGGCGCGCACCCAGGAGCGATGAGCGCGCCGCCACACCACAGACAGGTCGACCAGCTCCCAGCCGGCGAGCATCTCCCGCAGCTCCGCCAGCGAGTAGCGGCGCTGGAACTCGTCCTCGGTGCTGTCCGCACCGCAGGGCACGGTCAGCACCAGCAGCCCGCCGGGATCCAGGCGCTCGTGGATGTCGGCGAGCGCTTGGCGGTCGAGACGAGTCGCGCCGGAGGCCCCGCCAGGGGAGCCGTAGGCACCGAGGCCGAAGTGCTCGATGCAGGACAGCGCGACGGCGGCATCGAAGCGGTGCCCCGAGGCCAGCTCGTCCAACCGCAGGGCGTGCGAGTGCAGCTGGGCATGGCGCAGGGGATAGCCGCGCGGGTCGACGACGTGGACCTCGTGTCCCAGCGAGGCCAGCGACAGCGCGACGGTGCTCTCGGCGCCGCCGACATCGAGCACGCGGGAGCCGCGCGACAGGACAGACAGCGCAGCGAACACGTAGGGCTGCTCGACGATCCGCTCGTTGACCAGCAGCACCTCCGCGCCGCCCTCGTCGTAGCGAACCGGCACCGGCGGGTTGAACCACAGGTTCGAGCGCGCCGCCGGGCCCCCACCCCCCTCCGCCCAGTTCAGAAACCGCGCCGTGTCGCCAGGAAGAACCACTTCCTGTGCCGTAGAGAGGGTGGCCAGCCGCCGCCCCAGCAGCGACTCACCCAGCGCCGCATCGACGTGCTCCAGCTCGCTCTGAAGCAGGTCCAGCCGATGGTGCAGGCCGGGGCGCGGCGGCGACGGGCCGATCCGCTCGTCCAGCGCGGCGAGGATCCACTGCACCCGGCGGTCGAGCACCCGTCGAGCGGGCCAGCCGAGCGCCCGCCGGAGCACGGTTCGCAAGCGGGCCATCACGCGCTCCGCGCCGCCGCGGTCGCCTCCACCGCCGCCCGCAGCTGGGCCGCCACCCGCTCGGGGGAGAACTCCGCCAGAGGACCCTGCGCGCGCCGGCGAAGCTCCTCCCGCAGCGGTTGGTCGGTCACCGCGAGGTGCACCAGCTCGGAGACTACCGCCAGGTCTGAGTCTGCCACCAGCAGCGCGGCGTCGCCGGCGACCTCGGGGATGCCACCAACGGGCCGCGCCACCACCGGCACGCCGAACTGGAACGCCTCCAGCACCGGGATGCAGAAGCCCTCGTGCTCGGACAGGCACAGGAACACGTCCGCCTCGAGGTAACGCTGCGCCAAAGCAGCCGCCGGCAGCGAGCTCTCGATGCTCACCGCTCCGGGTGCGAGCGTGTCAGCCAGCCGGCGCAGCAGCTCGGCGTAGCCGGGGGTGATCGGGTCACCCACCAGCCTCAGCCGGGCGCAGGGGTCGCGGTGGCGGCGGTACAGCGAGAACGCCCGGATCAGCTCGTCCTGGCGCTTGTGCGGTGAGAGCCGGCCAACGAACAGCAGCGTGGCGGGACCGTCGCGCCGCTGCGCTCCATCCGGCGGCGCGGCCAGGCGCTCCCGGTCGAGCAGCAGTGGGATCACCTCCGTCCGCTCGGCTCCCAGCGCGCGCAGCTCGGCCGCATTGAACTCGGAGTCGGCGGCGGCCACGTCAACGGCGTCAACCAGCTCGGGCAGCTGCTCGCGCCCGATCGCGCAGTGCACCGCCACCAGCGGTGCATGATCCCAAAGCCACGAGGCGGGGGTGATGTTGTGGTAGAGCAGCAGCTTGGGGTTGGGCAGCGCTAGCAGCTCGGCCAGCCGCGGCGCCCCGGCCGAGTGGTGCAGCAGCAGTACGTCCTGTGGGTCGGGGGTGAGCTCGTGCAGCGGCGTGATCCGCGCGCCCAGGCCGGGAGCGATACGCGCTGCGAAGTCGCTCCCGCCCCACCCCCACCGGCGGAAGTGGGAGCGGAACACGAGCGTCTCGGTGGTGATCGCGTCGAACGGCCCGGCCCCCGAAAGCAGCTGGTGGACGTTCATGGCTGGCGCCGGTGGACGTTCATCGCTCCCCTGCCGGATCCTCGAGCTTTCGCTCCAGCTCGACGATCCGATCCTCCAGCTGGGCGACCGCCGCCACCGCGTTGACGTTGAAGCGGGTCTGCTCAGCGATCAGGGCACCGTGGTACTGGGCCAGCACCCGCAGCAGCACGCGCTTGAGCGCAGTGATCGGCGCGCCCGCGCGCCGCGTGGAGCGGACGTCGCGCAGGTCGGGGTCGATCAGCGCCCACTGCCACAGCTTGCCGGTGGTGACCGCCCCGGTCGCCTCCAGCGGCCGGAGCACCACCTCCTCGCCATAGGCACCGGTCGCCCGCATCCTCGCCAGCTCCTCCCGCGCCCGCTGCAGCGCCTCCTCGGGCGCCGTCACGAGATGGTCCCGGTGAGCGTGCGCCAGCTGCCCCGCAGGTCGACGACCCCCTCGGGGCCCGGCTCACGGGCCACCGAGAAGCGCACGGCGCGATCGAGCTCCACCGGCTGATCGCGCTCGCCCGCTCCCACCACGATGTCGTAGTCGCCGCCCAGCAGCCTCAGGTCACCGATCTCGAACGCCAGCTGCGCGCACTCCTCAGCGCCGAAGTCGAGGTTGGTGGTGGTGGCGAAGATCCGCTCCCCGGCTCCGGTGCGCAGCTCGAGCGTCAGCGCCGGATCGCGCAGCGGCGCTCTGGCCCGGACGCTCAGCGCCACCTGAAGCTCGCCGCCGCGGCGAAACACGCTGCTCTGGCGGCCCAGCCGATCCCGCAGCTCCACCTCCGCCACTTCCGCGGCGCGATCGCTGGCCGGCCGGTAGGACGTGCCGGCGCCGTGCTCGATCCCCATCAGCCGGTGATAGTGCAGCAGCCCCTCGGCGGTGGGTCCGTCGAACACGATCCGGCCGCTGTCGAGCACCACCACCCGCTGGCACACCCGCTCCACCGCGCCGGGGTCGTGGGAAACCAGCACCAGCGTGGCGCCGGCCGCGATCTGCTGGGAGATGCGCCGCAGGCACTTGCGCTGAAAGGCCTCGTCGCCGACCGCCAGCACCTCGTCGATCAGCAGCACATCAGCAGCCAAGTGGGTCGCGATGGAGAAGCCCAGCCGCACGAACATCCCGCTGGAGTAGGTCTTGACCGGGATGTCGATGAACTCGCCCAGCTCCGAGAACGCGATGATCGCGTCGATCCGCTGCTCCAGCTCGGCCTTGCCGAAGCCGTACAGCGCCCCCTGCAGGAGGATGTTCTCCCGCCCGGAGAAGTCACGGCTGAACCCGGCGGCGAGCTCCAGCAGCGACACCACCCGGCCCCCGCAGGCGGCGGAGCCGGAGTGCAGCGGCACGATCCCGGCCAGCACCCGCAGCGTCGAGGTCTTGCCGGCACCGTTGCGTCCCACCATCCCGACCGTCTCCCCGGGCCCGATGTGCAGCGAGACCCCCTGCAGCGCGGGGACGGGCGGCGGTCCCTGGCCGCGCCGGCCCAGCAGCAGGCCCTTGAGCGTGCCAGCCTGGTCGGCGCGGACGCTGAACGACCGCGTGGCGTCGCGCAGCACGATCTCTCCGGGCGCGAGGCTCACACCACCACCGCCAGCTCGCCCTGCAGCCGCGCGAACACGGTGCTTCCCAACCCCAGCGCCAGCGTCGCGGCCGCGGCCACGTACAGCAGTCGGCCGAGGTCGGGAACCTGGCCGTAAAACAGGATTGAGCGCAGCGACTGGATGAAAGGGGCCACCGGGTTGAGCCACTCCAGCGCCGTGCCCACGAACGGGTGGTGCTGGACGAAGCCGATCGTGCGCGGCTCGTAGAAGATCGGGGTGATGAAGAACCACGGCAGCAGCACCGCCCCGATGATCGGCACCACGTCACGGAAGAACGCGTGCAGTGCCGCCACGATCAGTGCACAGCCGAGGACAAAGGCGAACAGCGCCACCACCAGCAGCGGCACCAGCGCCAGGTCGGGCTTGAGCGTCCCCCGCAGGATCACCGCCAGCGGCACCAGCAGCACCAGCAGCACGCACAGCGTCACCGCCTGCACGGCCACCGAGGCTCCGGGGATCGCCTGGCGCGGGAAGCGCGCCTTGCGCACCAGCGACCCCTGGTCGATCAGCGACTCGCCCGCGGCCAGCAGCGACTGCTGGAAGAACGTCCATACCACCAGGCCGATCATCAGGAAGATGGGGAAGTCGGGTATCTGCTGGACCTTGACGACGTGCCCGAACATCAGTGTGTAAGCGCCAAGCAGGACGAGCGGGTTGAGCAGGTACCAGACCACCCCCAGCGAGGAGCCCTTGTACTTGCGTCGCAGCTCGCGGCGCACGAGCTGCGAGTACAGATAGCGGTAACGACCCATCGCCTGGATTATCGCTGGCCGCCCGGGCTCTCCAGCAGCAGCGTCACGGGGCCGTCACCCAGCAGCTCGACCTCCATGTGGGCGCCGAAGACGCCACCACGGGCTCCGAGCAGCTCGCAGAAGCGCTCGTAGAGAGGCTCAGCCACCCCAGGAGGGGCCGCAGCCACGAAGCTCGGCCGGTTGCCGCGGCGAGCATCGCCGAACAGGGTGAACTGGCTGACGCACAGCACCTCGCGGTCGCCAAGCGACTCGTTCATGCGCCCGGCGGGATCGGGGAAGATGCGCAGCGCCCGGACCTTCGCCGCCAGCCACCGCGCGTCGTCCTCGCCGTCGGCGCCGGCCACCCCCAGCAGGACCAGCAGGCCGGGCCCGATCGCGGCCACCACTTCATCATCAACGGTGACCGAGGCGCGGGAGACGCGCTGGATCAGGGCCCGCACGCGGAGGTCTCAGAGCTCGCGAAGCTCGGCTGCGACCTGTTCGGGCGCCACGACGTTCAGGTGCACGCCGGTGCCCAGCTCCAGCCCGGCGAAATTGGTCAGCCGGGGCAGGATGTCGATCCTCCAGCTGGGGTGATCCTCGCCCCGGGGCGCCGTGCGGACCCACAGATTGAGCGGTGGGTGCGCGCCCAGGCGCTGGGCGATGCGACGGAGGGCGTCGTGCAGCATCCGCGCCGCGACCGGACCGGCGTCCTCAAAGCGCGGACGCGGCGTGCGCGGTGCCAGCAGCAGCTGGTAGGGCACGCGCGCGCCGTAGGGGGCCATCAGCACGGCCTCCTCGTCGATGGCCACGATCCGCTCACGACGGCGGACCTCCTCCTGGACGAGATCGGCGAGCAGGTTCCCGCCCATCGTGCGGGTGGCGTAGGCGCCCGAGCGCTCCCGCTCGCGCGCCACCGCGGCGGGGACAAAGGCGAGGGCGAAGAGCTGCGCGTGGGTGTGGGGCAGCGACGCCCCCGCCTCGCGGCGCTCGTTGACGATGAGATGGACGTAGGCGGCATCACGGTGGACGCGCATCCGCTCACGCCAGACCTCCACCGCGCCCTCCACCTCGGCGACGCTCAGCTGCGCCAGCGACACCACGGGGCGAGGGCTGTTGACGATGACCTCGTGAGCGCCGGCGGCGGGAGCCGACCAGAACAGGTCACGGCTGGCGTTGATGCCGGCCGAGCGGGCGGGGTTCTCGCTGGGCTCCGGCAGGGCGTCGGCCTCGGCCCGCAGGGCCGGGTACAGGTTCGGCACCACCCGCACCGTCCAACCCGGCGCATCCGCCGCCCCACCGCCGGGGCGGACGGCGTGGAGCTCGGGCGGAGTGCGGTCCTCGTGGCCCTCGGCGAAGGGATCGGAGCCGGGGTCGATCTCCGGGGTGGGGCTGACCGAAGGACTGCCACCGGGGCGCCCGGCACGGTCGCCGGCGAGGATCGTGCGCTGCCCGCTGAGCGGGTCGATCCTGATCTCCGGCATCACAGACCTGCAGCGCGGGTCACGGCAGGCGCTTGTCCATGGCGATGTGCTCGATCCCGGCCTCCACGAACACCCGGCCCCGAGGCCGGTATCCGGCCCCCTCGTAGAGGGGCTGCGCGTAGACCTGCGCGTGCAGCACCAGCCGCCGGGCGCCGACCCGCAGCGCCTCCCCGTCGGCGACCTCCAGCAGCTCTGTGGCGATGCCGCGACGACGCGCGTCGGCGCGCACCGCCAGGCGACTGAACTGCGCGGTGGTGCCCACCATCAGGATCCGGCAGGTGCCCAGCAGCTGGCCGCCGTCCACCGCCACGAGATGGAGGCCGTCCCGGTCGCGGCCGTCGAGCTCCTCGTGCGCCGGAACGCCCTGCTCGGTGCAGAAGACCTCGTGGCGCAGCCTGAGCGCCGCCGCCAGCTCGTCCGCGCTCGCCGCCCGGCGCACCTCGTGGACGCGCGACCCGGTCACCTGAGCGCGTAGAAGCGGATGTCGCGCATCAGCGCGGCCGCGGTCAGGTAGGGGCCGGCGTGGACGTACACCTGCCGGCCAGCGGCGTTGAAGTAGATCGTCTGGGGATAGAACGTGACCGCCTGGATCGAGCGGGCGATGGCCTCGTCGGGATCGCTGTAGCTCGGGTAGCTGACGGGCAGGCGCGCCAGGAAGGCGGCGGCGGCCGCCGGCTGGTCCTTGCCATCGAGGCCGAGGAAGGCCACCTGCCGGCCGAGCCCCGCCGAGACACGCTGAAACGCGGGGAACTCGCTCTGGCAGGGCCCGCACCAAGAGGCCCATTTGTTGACGACCACCGGGTGCCCCCGCAGCGCGCGCAGTCGCGCCGCGAAGCCCGCCGGACCACCGCTCAGCAGGTGATCGGCCTGGAGGTGCAGCGCCGCCAGCGCCGGCGGAGAACCGCGCAGCTGCGCCTGCTCTGCAGGGGCGCTCAGGGCGCTGCGGGCCGGCGTGCCCCCGCCGCAGCCCGCCAGCGCCACGCCGGCGGAGAGGCAGGCCAGGAAGAGCGCGCGCAGAGCCACGGGGAACAGCTTGCCACACCGCTTGGCGGCTTCACGGCCCATCTGCGTGAGTCAGCAAGCGAGTCTGCTTGAATACGCGCTATCCTCATACTGAGGTTCCGGCGAGGGGGCTGACCTATCTGAGGAGTCCTCGCCGTTCCGGCATCCGCCGGAGCCTACCTGAGCCGCTTCGAGTGTTGCCGCGGCTCGCTCGCTCATCGAGACACAAGCTTCCATTCCCATGGGTGCCTCCACCCCCTTCCCGAGTCCTGCCGCGATTGCGCGTGCCGAACGGTTCACTCGCGAGCGATTCGTCCACGAAGGCGAATCACGCGAGGATGCGCTGGCGCCCGGATCGGCCCGACGCCACGCGCTCGACGCCGCCCTGGCCGAGATCGAGCAGGGCGAGAGCAAGCCCTCGGTGGCGTGGCGCCAGCAGTTCTCGCTGCTGCTAGGCCTTGAGCGGCTGCTCTCTGAGGACGAGCCGCGCCTGGTCGACGGCACCGTCCTCTCCGCCCACCAGGTCGATGCCCTCTCGGGCACTCTGACCGCCCTGCTGGCCGAGGCCCAGCTCGACGGCCACGGCTCGACCGGAGCGGGTGGCGCAAATGGCGCCAGCGGCGCGGGCGGGGCCAACGGGCACGCCGGCGCTGGAGCCCAGGCCGCACTCGCCTCGGCCGGAATGGACGAGGAGGACGCAGACGAGGACGAGGACGCAGACGAGGACGAGGACGCAGACGAGGAGGACGAGGAGAGCGACGAGGACTGGCAGGAGGGGTCAGAGCTCGACGAGGACATCCAGCTGGACGAGCAGCCCGAGGATCCGAACGCCGACCGTCGCTTCTGGTTCGAGCACGCCACCGGCGCCGGCAAGACCGTGGCCGCACTTGGCTTCGTCGAGGCCTCGCGCACCGGCGGGGTTCTGATCCTCACCCACCGTCGCAACCTCGTGGACCAGTTCCACGGCGAGTTGCGCGACCGCGGCTACCGAGATCGCATCTCCGGGGCGCTGCTCGGCGACCAGGACGTGGCCAACGGCCCGGTGACAGTGGAGACCTATCAGTGGTTCGTGCGCAACGCCGGCAAGATCTCCAACGCCTACACGATCGTGATCTGCGACGAGGCGCACACGGCGCTGGGCGAGAAGACCTCAGCATCGATCCGCAGCTGGTCGGGTCCGGTGTTCGTCGGCATGACCGCCACCGGGGCGCTGATCGCGCGCCACGTCACCGACCTCTTCCCCACCCAGACATCCCGCTTCGACCTGGCGCAGGCCGCGCGGCGGGGGGTGATCGCGCCGCTGCGCTGCATCCGGATCCCGCCGGGCCCGGGCGTGCGCACGATCGCCAAGGTCCCGCTGCGCCGGGGCGAGGTGGACACCGAGTTCGACCAGGAGATGCTGGCCGAGCTGCTTGACCAGACGCCGTTCAACGTGGCCATCGCGGACCTCTACAAGACGCGCTTCAACGGCGTCCCGGGGGTCGTCTACGCCGCCGGCGTACGCCATGCCTACAACGTCGCTCAGGCCTTCCGGGACCTGGGGATCAAGGCCCAGGGAGTCTCCGGCGAGACCCCCAAGCGCCAGCTGGCGCGGATCCTGGCCGACTACGAGTCGGGCAAGGTCGACGTGCTGGTCAACGCCCAGCTGCTGGCCGAGGGCTGGAACAGCCCCCGCGCGACGATCTGCATGCACCTGGCCCCCACCGCCTCCAAGCGCATCTACCAGCAGCGCGTCGGACGCGTGACGCGCCGCCACCCCGGCAAGGAGGCGGGGATCGTCGTGGACTTCGTCCACCCCGCCACCAAGCACGACGACCCCGTCGTGACGCTGCACTCGCTGCTGGACCGCGACGTCTACCGCGGTGGCGCCATCGTCGTCGGCCCGGTACGGCGCGGGCGCGGGCGGCGGGTGCGCGTCGAGCGACGGGTGCTGCCCGTCACACCCGATCCCGAGCGGCGGGCGGAGGTGTTCGAGCGGGAGCTGTGGCGGATCGCCGTGGAGCACCTGGACTACGGCGAGCAGCACGTATGGGCAGCGCTGGCCGGCGCGCGCGTGGCGGCCAACGGCTGGCGGCGCGCCAAGGCGATGCTCCACTTCGACCGCGGCGGCGAGCTCAAGCGGCGCTTCCTGCTGACCGCGGTGCAGCGCAACCGCAGCTCGCAGCTGCGCCTGCGGGCGCTGCAGGAGATCGCCGCCTCCCGTGACGCCGAGGCCTTCGACACCGCGATCGACATCATGGCCGGTTGGCAGCGTGACGAGCGCCGCGAGGGCGTGAAGATCATGCTCCAGGCGCTGGCCGAGCGCCGCATCGGCCAGCGCGACCAGGCCAACGCCTGGATCTGGCGGATGGCCGAGTACACCCGCGAGGTCCACGAGGAGTACGCGGCGCAGCGCTGGCCGGAGACCAAGCGTCTGCTGGGCCTGCTGGTCAACTCCAGCGGCGCCGCCCACGCCCGCAACGCCCGGCGGCTGGTCCACGCCGCGCGTAAGGAGGATCGGCGACTCTCAGCGGCGCTGCTGGCCGCGGCGCTGGCGCACACCCCCGAGGCCGAGGAGGCCCTGCGCGGGGCCCGGACCCGCCTGGCCCGCAAGCCCGCGGCCCTGGCCCGCGAGCTGCTGCGCAACTTCCCCAAGGGCCGGCGCGCCACCAAGCGTCGCCGGCGCAAGGGATCCGGAGCGGGCGGGGGCGATAACGGGGCCGCGGCCCCGGCGGTGAAGGGGGGAGTGGCCACAAAGGCCCGCGCCGAGGGGGAGGACGAGCTCGACATCGATGGGGACGGCGATGCCGAGGAAGATGGCCCCGCCCGGAAGCGTGACGAGGATGAGGACGACGGCGTTCGCGAGCTGCCCGACCCCGGGGAGCAGGAGGCTGCCTGACAGGCAAGCGAAAGCGGCGCTCACCGCTGCGCGCGCAGGTGGACCTCGCCGGCCTCCAGCGTCACCCGCCCACCGGGGGTGATCACGACCAGCCGGCCGTCGCCGTCGATCCCCCCGCCCCGGCCCGCCCCGCCGGCCCACTCGACCGGCCGGTGCAGCAGCGCGTCGCGGGCGCGCGCCGCGCCCAGCACCTCCTCCTCGGAGGCCTCCAGCCAGCGCTGGAGCGTCCCCGTCAACCGCTCCAGCACCGCCTCCACGGCCTCTGGCTCCAGGCCCAGCGTTCCCGCCCGCTCGCGCAACTCGGGCGGGAGATCCTGCGGTGAAACGGCCACGTTGAGGCCGACGCCGAGCACCGCCCAGCGCTCCTGCGAGCGCCCCTGCACCAGGATGCCCGCGACCTTGCGCCCCTCCAGCAGCACATCGTTGGGCCACTTCAGCTGCGCCGCCTCGCCGACCACCTCGGCCACGGCGACGCCGGCGCCCAGCGGCAGCAGCCGTGGCGGGTCGCGCAGCACCAGCGAGCACAAGAGCGCCCGGCCCGCCGGCGCCACCCAGCTACGGCCCTGACGCCCCCGGCCCGCGGTCTGCTCAGCGGCGGTCACGAGCGTCCCGTGCGGAGCCCCAGCGAGAGCCAGCGCACGCGCACGGGCGTTGGTGGAATCGGTGCGCGCCAGGTGCAGGCGGGGCCGCCCGAGCGTCATGCGGGTGCGATCCGAAGCTCGTCGCCGGCGGCGAGGTGGAGCTCCGCGGCGGCGTTCCCTTGGCTGACCGCCACCGCCAGCCGGCGATCGGCGTCCTCGTAGAGCAGCGCCTCACCGGCGGGGACGTCGACAAACGTGCGGGCGTAGATCGCCTCCCGCTCGCAGTCGGCACAGCTCAGTCGCACACGCTGGCCGAGCTTGAGGGACGCCCCGCCCAGAGCCTCGTGACCGGCGTTCAGCTGCACGTTGCCGAAGCGATCGACGAGGACCGCCTGCACCACCAGCGCGCCATCCTCGCGACGGGGTTCGGGGAGGTCCAGCACCACCAGCTGTCGGGGGTCCTGCGGCATCCCGGCATCGGCCAAGGCCGCCCCGGCGGCCAGGTGCGCGGCGACCGGGGCAAAGATGTCCCGCCCGTGGAAGGTGGCCGACACGGGCTCAAGCCGGAACGGCGAGCCGGCGATCTCGACGGCCTCCACGATCCCCCCGCAGCGCTCGGCGGCGCGCATCAGCAACCCGTTGTCGGGGCCGACCAGCCGGCGCCCGTCCCCCGTCTCGAGCGCCACCGCCCGCCGCCTCGCCCCGACCTCCGGATCGACCACCGCCACGTGCACCCCCACCGGCATGAACGGGAGCGAGCCGGCCAGCATCTGGGCGCCCATGCGGACGTCCTGACGGGCGACGCCATGGGAGATGTCGATCACGCGGGCCGCCGGGCAGATCGTGACGATCACGCCATGGCAGACGCCGACGAAGGGATCGTCGAGGCCGTAGTCGGAGAGGAGGGTGACGACGGGAGCGCTCACGCGAGGGTCGTGTGCTACGACGTGATCACCGCTGTGTCCTGACGGCGTCCTCCAGGAGCGCCGCCACGAGCCCGTCGATGTCGTGCCGTGCCGCCTCCACATGCGGCACGAGCCCCTGCTGGCGCAAGGTGTCGCTGGTGACGGGGCCGATGCTGACCAGCCGGGTCTGCTCCCCCAGGCGCTCCCCGGCACCGGCCTCCAGGAAGAACCGTACCGTCGAGGAAGAGGTGAAGGTGACGTAGTCGGCACGGGCCACCGCTTGCAGTGCGGCCTCGCCGAGCGGCTCGGCCACCGTCTCGTAGAGCGCCACCACATCCACCTCGGCGCCACGCTCCCGCAGGGCGTCGGACAGCACGTCCCGAGCCTCGGCGGCGCGGGCCACCAGCGCCCGCTGCACCGGCACGCCGGCCAGCGCCTCCACGAGCCCCTCGGCCACGAAGCGCTCGGGCACGACGTCGGCAGCGATCCCGTTGGTGGCCAGCGCCCGGGCGGTGCCGGGACCGATCGCCGCCACGCGCGCTCCCGCCAGCGCCCGGGCATCGAGACCGGCCGCGTGCAGGCGGTCGAACAGGGCATCGACACCGTTGGGGCTGGTCAGGCAGATCAGGTCGTAGCGCCCGAGCTCGGGAGCCGGCCCCGCCAGCGGCACGATCCGGATCGCCGGGGTCTCCGCCACCTCCGCCCCCAGCGCACGCAGCCGGCCGGCCAGGCCGCTGGCCTGTGCCCGGGCGCGCGTGACCGCCACCCGCACCGCCGCCAGCGGCGGTGGCACCCACCATTCCAGTCGCTCGGCGAGGGCAGCCACCGGGCCGAAGACGGCGATCGCCGGCGCCTTGAACGCCTGATCGCGTGCGCTGGCCGCGATCGTCTCCAGCGTGGCCACCACCGCCCGCTGGCCGGGGAGGGTCCCGCGCTGTACGAGCGCCGCCGCCTCCTGAGGCGAGCGGCCCCCCTTTAGCAGGCGGCCGGTGATCGCGCCGAGCTGGCGCACGCCCATGTAGACCACCAGGGTGCCCGGGAACCTGGCCAGCGTGCCCCAGTCGAGCGCCGACTCGGGCTTGGCCGGATCCTCGTGGCCGGTGAGGAAGGCCACCGCGCTCGCGCCGTCGCGATGGGTCACGGGGATGCCGGCGTAGGCGGGAGCGGCCACGCCGGCGGTCACACCGGGGACGACCTCGTAGGGGATGCCCGCCGCCCGCAGCGCCTCGGCCTCCTCGCCACCGCGCCCGAACACGAACGGGTCCCCCCCCTTCAGGCGCACAACCTCTTGCCCGGCGCCGCCGTGCTCGGTCAGTAATCGCTCGATCTCCGCCTGCCCCACCGAGGGACCGCCGCCCTCCTTGCCGGCGTAGATCAGCTCCGCGTCATGGCGGGCGCCGAGCAGGGCGCCGGCCGGGATCAGGCGGTCGTAGACGATCACCTCGGCGGCGGCGATGAGCTCCAGCGCCCGAACGGTCATCAACCCCGGGTCACCGGGCCCCGCACCGACCAGGTACACGGTCACCCCGCCACCGCCAGCAGACCCTCGGCACCGGCCGCTCGCAGCCGCGCGGCCACCGCCAGCCCCAGGCCCTCCGGCGCCCCTGAGAGGCGGTCGTAGAGCCACGCCGTCCCGTCGGGCAGTCCCACCCACGCCCGCAGCTCGAGACCGCCGCCGATGAGAGCACGGGCGTGCGCCCCCACCGGCGTGTGGCACGAGGCTCCGAGCGCCGCGGTCAGCTCACGCTCGGCCCCCACGCAGGCGGCGGTCTCCGGGTCGGCCAGCGGTGCCAACATCTCGGCGTCGAGCCTGCCGGCCACCGCCTGCAGCGCCAGCGCCCCCTGTCCGGCGGCGGGGACCATCTGGTCCAGCACCCCCGCCGCCTCCTGCTCGCGGCCGAGGCGCTGCAGGCCGGCGAGGGCCAGCACCAGCGCGTCAACTTCCTCCTGTGCGAGCTTACGCAGCCGGGTGTCCACGTTGCCGCGCACCTCCACCACCTCGACATCATCCCGCGTGGCCCGGATCTGAGCGGCGCGGCGGAGACTGCTGGTCCCGATCCGGGCACCGGGCGCGAGCGCGTGCAGCGAGGGCGCGCCGCAGATGGCGTCATACGGATCCACCCGCGGGGGAAAGGCCACCAGCTCCGTTCCCGTAGCCAGCTCGGCCGGCACGTCCTTGGCCGAGTGCACGGCCAGGTCGACGTCGCCGCGCAGCAGGGCGCGCTCCAACTCCGCCACCCACCGCGACTTGTCCCCCAGCGCCCGGGCCCTGTCGCCCGAGGTCGTGATCCTCACCAGCTCGCTGGGTACCGGCAGCCGCTCGGACACCCAGTGCGCCTGGGCCAACGCCAGCGCGCTCCCACGCGTCCCGATCCGGATCAAAGCCGCCGCTGGGGTAGGGCCCGGACCTCGGCGACCTCCGCCAGCGGCTCCTGCTCCGGCGACGAGTCCCCGGCGAAGGCCTCCTCGGCCTCGGCCAGGCCGAACAGGTCGCGCACCAGCGCCATCCGCGCGTGGACGCGATCATCGCGCCGCTCCTTCATCCGCAGCGTGGGCTCGTGCAGGAGCCGGTTGACCACCGCCCGCGTGATCGCCTCCACCCGCCGCCGGTCCCGCGGCGAGGCCGTCTCCCACTTGCCGGCGTTCTCGGCCAGCACCAGGTCGGCGATCGCGCCCGCGTGCGCCCGCAGGGCGGCCACCGTGGGCCGCACCTCCAGCGATCCGAGCCAGCCGGCGAAAAGCTGGATCTCCTCCTCCACGATCCCCTCCGCCTTGCGCGCCTCGGCCTGGCGGACCTTGCGGTTGCGGTCGATCACCGCCTGCAGGTCGTCGATGTCGAACAGCGATACGCCGGAGATCTCCGCGCAGGCGGCGTCGATGTCCCGCGGGACGGCGAGGTCGATCAGCAGCATCGGGCGATTGCCACGATCCTGCATCACCTCGCTCAGCTCGCGTGCCTCCAGCAGCAGGTGCGGCGAGGCGGTGGCGGCGAGCACGATGTCGGCGCGCAAGAGCTCGTCGGGCACCTCGTCGAAGCTGACGCTGTCCCCGCCGTAGCGCCGCGCCAGGCTGACGGCGCGGTCCCGGCGACGGGTGGCCACGAACACCGTGCGGCAGCCGCTGTCCGCCAGGGCGCGGGCGGTGAGCTCGCTGGTCTCCCCGGTGCCGACGATGACCACCCTGCGGCTGCCCAGATCGCCGAGTCGCTCACGGGCCAGCGCCACGGCCACCGCCGGAAGGCTGAGCGCCCGCTCGCCGATCGCGGTCTCGGTGCGGACGCGCTTGCCGGCCGCCAGCGCCGCCCGGAACAGGTGGTTGGTGAGCGGACCGAGCGTCTCCCGGGCCAGCGCCGCCTCGTAGGCGCGCTTGACCTGGCCCTGGATCTCGGCCTCGCCGATGATCATCGAGTCCAGGCCCGCGGTGACGCGATAGAGGTGGCGCGCCGCCTCGCAGTTGCGGTGGGAGTAGATCGCCCCGGTCAGGGCGGTGGGCCGGATGCCGGCCAGGCGGGCCAGCATCGCCAGCACGCTGCTCTCAGCCTCGACCGGGTCGCCGACGACCAGGTACAGCTCGGTGCGGTTGCAGGTGGAGATCGACACCGCCTCGTGAACGTCACCGCTCCCGCGCAGGTCCCGCAGGAAGTCAGCGGCGCGCGCGTCGGGCAGCGCCAGGCGCTCGCGCACCGCCACCGGCGCGGTCTTGTGCGAGATGCCGATCGCCAGCAGCTCGCTCACGCCAGCGGCCTCTCCCCTACGGGTCCACCGGCTCCGACGGGCTGACCCGGAGGCTCGGGCGCCGGGGGCTCGGGCGCCGGGGGCTCGGGCGCCAAGGGCGAGCGCGCCGCCTCCACGTCACCGGCCAGCTCGGCCAGCTCCCGCTCGGTGCGAGCGAGGCGGGCGGCCATGATCGCCACGTATACGAGCAGGATGGCCAGGAACACGATGTAGGCGCCGGCGACGTACTTGCCGGCGGTGTGCAGCGGCAGCGCGGGAGCGACAGCTCCGAGCGCGATCCCGATCGCGCTCACGACGGGGCCGCGCTCCGGCGCAGCGGCCCGATCCCGTCCTCGCCCAGCAGCGTGCGCCGCAGCCTGCGGGTCTGCATGCGGGCGTTCTTGGCCGCCATCTCGTACTTCCACAGCGTGGCGTACAGCAGCGTGATCCCGATCAGCGACAGCAAGAAGGTGAGCTGCATGGCTCCCGGAAGGTGACCGCCACCGAGCGTCAGCACGCGCGGGTGGACGAACCCTTGGGCCAGGCGCACGGCGATGAAGTTCAGCGGCACGAAGGCGCCGGCGACGATCGCGAACACGCTGGCGTAGCGAGCCTGGCGCTCGGGATCCTCGATCGAGAAGCGCAGCGGCTGGTAGGTGGCGAACATCAGCACTACGATCAGGAACGACACCAGCGTCGGCTCGTTCCACACCCACCAGTGTCCCCACGAGGCCTTGGCCCAGAGCGAGCCGGTGATGAGCGCGCCGACGGCGAAGATCAGCGCCATGTGGATGGCCACGTAGGAGCGCATATCCCAGCGCCGATTCCCGCTGCGCAGGTGCCCGACGGCCATCACCGCGCCGAAGACGAAGCCGCACAGCGAGACGATCGCCAGCGGGACGTGCAGGTAGAAGATCTTCTGCACGAAGCCCTGGTCGGCGTCCAGCGGGGCGTAGAAGAACACCAGCGCGAAGGCGACGGTGATGAAGACGATGGTGGCTAGCGCTAGGCCTCTGAGCCCGCGCCCGTAAGTAGTGGTGGTCATCGATCAATCCTCCAGCAGGAAATCGAACACCGCGTAGGCCAGGAGGGCGAACACCAGATCATAGAGCCCGAGGATGGCCAGCCATCTGCCCGCCGGCCAGCTGGAGCTGTGCGCCTGTAGCAGCGGGCCGATGCCCCGGGCGGCTCCGATCAGGGCCGGGATCAGCAGCGGCAGCCCGATGATCGGGCTTATCAGGTCCCTTGCGCGGGTCTGCACCGCGATCGCCGAGACCAGCGTTCCGATCACCGCCAGGGCGACGTCGAGCAGCACCAGCACCACGACCAGCCCCGGCAGCGCCGCGGTGAGCGAGGTGCCCAGCAGCAGCAGCCCGAACGCGGGCACGGCGATCAGCTCCAGCACGACCAAGAAGGCGAAGAGCGCCGCCGCCTTGGCGATGAGCATGGCGCTGCGATCCACCGGCGCCAGCAGAAAGGCGTCGAAGCCCCCCTGCTCCCGCTCGGCCACGAACAGCCGGTTGATCCCCAAGAGCGCCGCGAACAGCAACGTGGCGGTGAGCACCCCGGCCGCGAGCTGACCGTCGATGCTGGCCCGGCCCAGGGCAAAGTGGAAGATCACGAACGTGCTCAGCGAGAACAGCGCCATCGCCGGCACGGCCTCGAGCGTGCGCAGCTCCAGCAGCAGGTCCTTGCGCAGGACCGCCGCCACCGTCCTCATGCGTAGAGCTCCCGCAGCCGGTCCGCCGTCAGGCCAGCGGGCTCGCCGAGGTAGGCCACGTGGCCGTCCCGCAGGCCGAGCACGAGGTCGGCCTCGGCCAGCGCGGACTGCGGGTCGTGGGTGGTGATGACCCGGGTGGCCCCGCTGAAACGCCCGATCAGCGGCTCCACCAGCTCGCTGGCGGCAGGATCCAGATTGGCCCGGGGCTCGTCGAGGAGCAGCAGCCGCGGCGAGTGGAGCACGGCGCGCGCGACCGCGGCGCGCTGGGTGAGCCCGCGGCTGAGCAGCCGCACCGCGTCGTCGGCCCGCTGGCCGAGGCCCACCGCCTCCAGCACCGCCTCGATCCGCTCGGCGCCGACACCGTGCAGCCGGGCGTGGTAGCGCAGGTTCTCCCGGGTGCTGAGGTCCCGGTAGAGCAGCGGCTCGTGGGCCAGCAGCCCGATCCGGCCCCGCACGGCAAAGGCCCGGCGCGGCAGCGGCTCTCCGAACAGCGCCACGGCCCCGGAGTGAGGTCGCAGCAGCGTGGCCAGAATCCGCAGCAGCGTCGACTTCCCCGCGCCGTTGCGCCCGAGCACGGCGACGGTCGCCCCTTCGGGAACGCGCAGCGACACCTTCGCCAGCGCGGTCCGCTCGCCGAAGTGGCGGGTCAGCTCGCGCAGCTCAATGGCCGTCGGTGCGTCCACCGTCTCGACGCAGCGTGGCCACGGCGTGCGCGAGCGCCGGAGCGATCACCGGAAACAGCTCCCCGATCGCCTTCGGATTTCCCGGGAAGTTGACGATCAGCGTGCGCCCGGCGATCCCTGAGACCCCGCGGGAGAGGATGCCCATCGGGGTTCGGCGCAGCGCCTCGGCGCGCATCGCCTCCGAAAAGCCCGGCGCGTCGCGGTCGATCACCGCGCGGGTGGCCTCGGGCGTGACGTCGTCGGGCGTCAGCCCGGTTCCGCCGGTGGTGAAGATCAGCGACACGTCGGCCTGCGGAGCGGAGAAGCGCCGCAGCGCCTGCTCGATCGCGGTGCGCTCGTCGGGCAGGATCTCGTGAGCGACTACGTCCGCGCCCGCGCTCCCCGCGTGCTCGGCCAGCGCTGTCCCCGAGACATCCTCGGATACGCCTGCCGACACCGAGGTCGAGATCGTCAGGATCGCTGTTCTCATGGCTCAGCAGTCGGCGAGCGCGTCAAGAGCCACACAGATTTCCCGGCGTCGCGAGCCCAGATCGCCCACTCGGTCGGTCAGCAACGAGCGGCGGACGCGCTGGAGGTTGTCAAACGAAGCTGCGCACTCCACCTCCAACCCCTCATCTGGACCCACGCGGACCTCGGTGGGGATCTGACGCACAGTGCGCGTGAGGGGAGCTACGACGATCGCCGAGAGCACGCTGACTGCCTCGGAGCGCGTTACCACGAGAACCGGGCGACGCTTGTCCTCACTTTCGGCCCACCAGATCTCACCTTGCCGCGGCGGCCTCACCAGGGTTCCTCTGCGATCAGGGCCCGCGTGGCTGCGTCCACTCCCGCCAGCTCAGCTTCTGTTTGCGGAAGGGCCCGGTACGCATCGGCGATCTCCGCTCCGATCCGTCCCCGGCGGTGCTGCTCGACGAGACGTTCGAGACCCAAGCGAACGGCCTCGGAGCGATTCGCCACGAGCCCGCCGGCCACTAGTTCGTCCACCTGTTGCACAAGCCGGTCCTCGAGCCGTGTGACAAGCTGTGCCATGCATAGAGCATGACACAACGCAAGGCACTAGCCGAGCTGCGGGGCCAGCGACGCCGCGCTCACCGAACCAGCCGGCTCACGGAGGATCTGCTGGTGAATCCGTCCCCGCTGGATCCTCAGCGCCACCCGGCCGCCAAAGCTCAGCGAGTAGCCATCGTCCTCCCGAGGAGAGGGGTTCCCGCCCAAGCCCAGCGTGAAGCGGCCGCGGGCCAGGCCGTCCGGGGGGAGCGCCCCAGAGGCCAGAAACCCGCTCCCGAAGGCCGGGATCGGGCCGGGACAGCGCAGGTGCAGAGCAGCGTCCGGCGCCAGCAGATGGACACCGCGGCCGGGAAGGTCGAGCGCCAGGCCCCCGGCGCCGAGCGCCTCGAAGTCACGGCACACCCCAGCCTGAGCAACTTCGGTGGCCAGCGTGCCCCCGTGCTGCCACGTGATCTCGCCAAAGGCCTGGATCCCCCTGACCCGGCCGCGCCGGCCGAGGCCCAATGCCTTCAGGAAGTCCCGCAGCGGCCGGCGGCCAGGGCCAACCGCCATCAGCTCTCCGTCGGCCTGGACGGGACGGGGGCGAACGGTCAGGGCGCCCCGCAGCCCGCACGAGTCAAGCGGCGCGCAGGCGTCGGGCTCGCCGGCCCCGGCGAACGTGGATCCGAGCATGCCCGTCGCTCCGGTGACCCGCAGGGGCGCGCTCACCACGCGGACCGCCACCGTCCGGCCGCGCGGCGGCGTCCAGCGCGGGCTCAGCGAAGTCGTGCCTCCGAGATGGAGCGCCAGCGTGGAGCTCAAGGTGCCGGCGACGCCGCCGGCCGCGAAGCTCCGCGTGCCGCCCAGATCGATCCGGCGGTGGCCCCGGGCCAGCGCCCGCGCCGGCAGCGACACCGACGGCAGCGAGGCGGCGACGTCGGCGTCGAGGGGGCCGGCGCAGCGCGTGGTCAGCACCGCGCTGGCGCTCGTGAGCGCCCGGACCGTGACGCGACCGCCACCCGCAGGGAGAAAACCGCCGACGTCGGGGGCGTTGGTGTCGGCGCAGCTGGCGGAAGCCGCTCCAGCACGCGCCCGGCTCACGACTGAGGAGACCGTGGGCAGCAGGCTGTCGGATCCCGACAGGGACAGGCCCACCTGCTCGGACCCGCCCCGCCGTGCGCTGAAGATCGTCAGCTCCCTCGACTGACTCTGAGGGCGCCAGAGGATCGTGCCGCTATAACCGCACACGTCCCGGGCCGCGCACCCCGCCGCGGGGTCGCCGTGGAAGCTGACCGCCAGGGTGCCGGTGAGAGAGCTGTCCACCACGGTCCCGGTGCCGACGCCTGTCCCGCCGAAGATGGCGAGGATGCCCTGTGTCTGCGCGATCCCCGGTGCCTGCGCCGGGGCGGAAGCGGGTGCCGCGACCGGGATCAGGGTGACCAGGATCGCCAGTGCGCGGGTCCTCATGGGGCCTCCCGCTCCAGCGCGGTCCCGCCGCGCGCGCTCAGCGGGGTCAGCGTGAGGCGCGGGGCGGACAACGACGGTGGAGATCAGCACGCCGCTGAACGGCCCGGCCGTGAACGGAGCCCGGCCACGCAGGTCGAACCCCAACCGGCGCGTGTGCAGGCGGCGGACCGGGAGCGGCAACCGGGAGAGTTCGTTCACCGGGCCCGCGCAGCGGCCGCTGGAGATCGGGGACCCGTTGAGGAGCGCTGAGTAGGCCCCTGCCCCTCGCCGGCGCAGCCGAACCTGGAGGTCCTGCACCGAGACGGTGTCGATGCACTCGCCGGTGGCGGAGGCGGGATCCTCCCGCACGACTCGCGCCGTGGCCGAAGTGCCCACGAGGTCGATCTCCCCACGGATCCGGCCCTGACGGAGCTGGCCGAAGCCGTCGAGATGCACGGTGACCGCGCCGCGCACCCCGCAGAGACCCTGCGCGGCGCAGCCCCGCTGCGGATCCCCGTGCCAGGCGAAGGTGAGCGTCCCGCCCACGAGCGTCTGCTCGTTTACGGTGCCCTGATGGACGGGCCCCGCCGCCAGCGCCACGCCGGCCGCCGCGCGGCCACGGTACTGACGGTCCACAGGCTCCGGCGGCGCCATGACGCCACACGCGCGATCCTAACCCGCGTCCGCGCCGGCGGAGGATTATTCTCGCCGCCAGGTCCCCGAGCGCCCGCCGGACTTCTCCAGCAGGGCCACCGAGGCGATCTCCACCCCTCTGTCGATCCCCTTGACCATGTCGACGATCGTCAGCGCGGCTACGCCGGCGGCGGTGAGCGCCTCCATCTCCACGCCGGTGGGACCCGTGGTCCGGGCCTCGGCAGTCAGGGTGATCGCTTCCGCACCGATCTCGCCTTCCACGCCCACGTAGGACAGCGCCAGCGGGTGGCAGAGCGGGATCAGCTCCGAGGTGCGCTTGGCCGCTTGGATGCCGGCGATCCGCGCCACTCCCAGGACGTCGCCCTTGGGCGCGTCGCCGGCACGCACCGCCGCCGCCGTCTGGGGGGAGACGCGCACCAGCGCCCGGGCCACCGCGCGTCGCTCGGTGAAGGCCTTGCCGCCGACATCGACCATGCGCGCATTACCAGCGCTGTCGAGATGCGTCAGCTCGGAGGGCTCTGGCGGCTCGGTGCTCACGCCGGCGCATGGGTGCGCTGGGCGGCCGCGATCAGATCGCTCACGGCCTGCACGTCGCCGTCTCGCAGCAGCGCCACCGGATCGGGCTCGCCGTTGACGATCGACTCGAAGAACTCCTTGCGCTCCTGATAGGTGGGAAGCGTCCCCTTGGCCCACCCGCGGGCGTCATTGAGCAGCACGGCCAGCTGCGCGTAGGGCTCACCGAACAGCTCGGAGATTTCCCGCTTCATCCGCTTGGCCAGCGCCGGGGAGGCGCCGGCGGTGGAGATCGCCACGGCCAGCGGGCCGGTGCGGACGATCGCCGGCAGGATGAAGTTGCACAGCGGCGGCACGTCGACGACGTTGACCAGCATCGCGCGCCGCTCGGCGTCGCGGAACACGCCGATATTGACGTCGGTGTCGGAGGTGGCGGCGATCGCGATCAGGCAGCCCTCCAGGTCCTCGGGGCGATACGCCCGCCGCTGCCAGACGATCGAGCCCTCGAGCGCCAGCTGGATCAGCCCAGGGTGGGCCTCAGGCGCCACCAGGGTCACTTCCGCGTCACAGGCCAGCAGCCCCTCGACCTTCTCCAGCCCGATGTCTCCACCGCCGACGACCAGGCACCGCCGGCCCTTGAGCCGCAGGCAGGCGATGTAGAATTGGGTGCCGAGCATGTCCTGCACGCAGGACTGGTCGCAGATCCCCCGCCGCAGCTGGCAGACGCATTCCTTCCCGGCGTAGGCCTGAGCGGGCATAGCTCAAGGGTACCCCGGCGGACCGCGGGCCGGAACGGACCAGCGGCGACGGGTACCCTGGCCTCATGCCGGAGCTCTCGGAGGCCACGATCACCGACGCCGAGCGGATGGTGCTGGAGCGCCTCGCGACCAGGCTGCAACACGAGGTGGGCGCCGAGGCGGTGTGGCTATACGGCGCCCGGGCCAGGGGCGAGGCTCCTACCGAGGACTCGGACATCGACGTGCTGGTGATCGCCCCCGGCGAGAAGCGCAGCAGCGGCGGACAGGCCTACCGGCTCGTGTTCGAGATCGCAAAGGAGCTTGGCGTCAACCCGGTTCCGTTCTCGATCCACGTGTGGGACCGGGATTACCTACAGGAGCGCAGAGAGATCAAGTCGTCCTTCGTCGGACAGATCGACGGTGAGAAGATCGTGCTGCTGGGAGAGGTCTGAGCGGTCGCTACTAGCTAAGCTAGCTAGTGGGTCCCACCGAAACATTCCACCGGGTTATGGCGGCCCCGGGGGAACGTTCCGGCGAGACCCACTACGCCGCACCGCGTCCCGGGCCAGCCGCGTCCCCACCTTCAGCAGCGGCCCCATCCCGTCCCGTAGGGCAGCGGCACGGATCGAAGGCCGCCCGTAGAGGATCGTCGCGGTCTGGCGCATCGCCCGCCCGAGGGTCTCGTCGTAGGGATACCACCAGGCGTTACGCAGCTTGGAGGGCTCCCAGACCCGTGTCTTGATGTTGACGCACTCGTAGAGCCCGAACTTGGAGTGGGTGCGCCCGAGTCCTGACTCCTTGACCCCGCCCCAGGCGCACTGGCAGGCACCGTGGCTGAACATGTGGTCGTTGATCCAGACCATGCCCGACTCCAGCTCCCGCGCGATCTGCTCGCCCCGGCCGCGGTCACAGCTCCAAACCGAGGCGCCGAGGCCGAAGTCGCTGTCGTTGGCCAGGGCCACCGCCTCGTCCTCGGAGTCCACCACGACAATCGGCAGCACCGGGCCGAAGATCTCCTCGCGCATGATCCGCATCTCGTGGGTCACCCCGGTGAGTACCGCCGGGGCGTAGAACGCACCCGCCTCCATGCCCGGGGGCCCGTCGACGGGCCCGCCACAGCACAGCGTCGCGCCGGCGGCCACGGCGTCGTCAACCAGCTCGCAGACGATGTCGTACTGCTCCCGGGAGACCATCGGTCCGATTTCGGTGTCCCAGCTCAGCGGGTCCCCGATCCGCAGCTTCCGAGCACCGGCGACGACCCCCGCGGTAAAGCGCTCGGCCACCTCGCGCACGACGTAGACCCGCTCGATCCCCGAGCAGGTCTGCCCGGCGTTGGCAAAACTGCCCCACAGCGCGCCGGATATGGCGTGCTCCAGGTGGGCGTCGGCCAGGACCAGCATCGGGTCCTTGCCGCCCAGCTCCAGCACCGAGCCCTTCAGGCGCTTGGCGCACTCCTCACCGACGCGGCGCCCGACCTCCACCGAGCCCGTGAAGAACACCTTGGACACCCGGGACTCGATCAGCGCCTGGCCGGTGCCCGGCCCGTGCACCGCCCGCACCAATCCCTCGGGCACGCCGGCGCGCTCGAACACGTGCACGATCCGCTCGCCCACCAGTGGCGTCAGCGACGCCGGCTTGAGCACGACCCCGTTTCCGGCCATCAACGACAGAGCCACCTCCCCAAAGGGGATGCTCCACGGGTAGTTCCACGGCGAGATGATCCCGATCACGCCGAGCGGCTCATACATGAAGGACGCGCTCTTGGCCCGCAAGAAGGCCTGCGGCATCGGGATGCTCTCCTCGGCGAGGATCTCCGCACCGGCGCGACCGATCCACCGCAGCGCATCGATCGTGGGGAGGATCTCCATCGTGAACGCCTCGTTGCGCGGCTTGCCCTGCTCGCGGGCGAGCAGGTCGCGGATGTCGTCGGACTCGTCGATGAGCACCTGCGCGGCGCGCTCCAGGTACCGGGCCCGGTCGCCGAGGGTCAGCTGCGCCCAGAAGGGCTGGACCTTGGCGACCTCCTCGACGACGCCGGCGACCTCTTCGGGTCCGGTGGTGGCCACCGCGCCGAGTCGGTGGCCGGTGGCGGGGTTGAACGACTGAAGCTCCGCGGTGGGCACGGCGACCGGCACCGGCGGGAGGTTATCGGGCCACTCGGGCTGCTCAGGCCGCGCGGGTGCGCGTGAGGGCCTGGGCGCGCCCCACCAGCGCCCGGTGGAGCAGATCGTCGAGGCCCTCGGTCAGCCCCTCGTCGACCACCAGCGTGTCGGGGTGCTCCACGCCGCCGGCCAGCTCGATCGCGCCGATGCCGACCATCGCCTCGCGACCATCGAGGAGGGCCGTGGCGCAGATCACGATCCGGTGGCGGGGATCGAAGCGCACGAGGCGGGCCAGCTCCAGCTCGCAGAGCTGGGCGCCGCTGCGCTCGCAGAGCGCACGGATGCCGGCCGCGTCGGCGGCGTCGGCGGCACGCGGCATCCGCAGGCAGACGCGGGGGCCGCGCGGCAACGGGTAGAGATGGGCCATCAGGGCCCCGGGGTCAAAGCTCGATCCCACTTACTACATGGTAGTAGCTTTACGTTGGGCGCTGGTAAAGAAACGGGGAACGGCGCCCCCGTCGCGGGCTTTGGGACGGGGGTCAGTCCCGGCCGCGCGCCCGGCGCACCGCCTGCAGGCGCTCGGCGAGCGCCGCCTCGGCGGCGTCGGGCTCGTAGAGGCGAACCCCTAGGGCCGCCTCGGGCATCAGCTCCTGGGGCGAGAGGTGACCCTCGCGACGGTGGGGGTTGTCGTAGGCGCCGTCGCCGCGCCCGCTCGAGCGCAGGTGCGGCGGGGGCAGTGCGGCACCGCGCTCACGGACGAGTGTGCGCGCCACGACCACCGAGCGCTTGGCGGCATCTGACTTCGGCGCCAGCGATAGGTAGATCGCCGCCTGCGCCAGTGCGAACTGGCACTCCGGCAGCCCGACGTGCTCCACCGCCTGGGCGGCGGCGGTGGCTACCGACAGGGCCTGAGGATCGGCGTTGCCGATGTCCTCGGAGGCCAGCACCACCATCCGCCGGACGATGAAGCGGGGGTCCTCCCCACCCTCGAGCATCACCGCCAGGTAGTACAGCGAGGCATCGGGATCGGAGCCCCGCGTGGCCTTGATCCAGGCCGAGATCGTGTCGTAGTGGTGGTCGGCCTGACGGTCGTAGAGCAGGGCCCGGCGCTGAAGGGCATCCTCGGCGTCGACGAGCGTCACCGTCTCCCCCGCCCCCGCCGCCTCGCAGGCCAGCTCCAGGGCGTTCAGCGCGGTGCGGGCGTCGCCGGCGGAGCGCTCGGCGAGGAAGTCGAGCGCCTCGGGCGCGACCTGCGTGTCGACGCCGCACTCCCCACGCTCCAGCGCGCGCACGAGCAGGGCGTGGACGTCCTCGGTGCTCAGCGCCTCCAGCTCGTAGACCTGAGCGCGGGAGATCAGCGCCGAGTTGACCTCGAAGTACGGGTTCTCGGTGGTGGCGCCGATCAGCGTGATCAGCCCCTCCTCCACCGCCGGCAGCAGCGCGTCCTGCTGGGCCTTGTTGAAGCGGTGGATCTCGTCCAGGAAGAAGACCGTGCGCCGGCCGCTACCGGCCAGCCGCTGCCGGGCCCGCTCTATCACCGCGCGCACCTCGGCCCGCCCGGCGGCCACCGCGCTCTCCTCCTCAAAGGCGGCCTCAGAGGCCTCCGCTGCCAGTCGCGCCAGCGTGGTCTTGCCGGTGCCGGGCGGTCCGTGCAAGATCATCGAGTGCACGTATCCCTCCTGCACCGCGCGCCGCAGCGCCGCGCCCTCGCCCAGCAGTTGCCCTTGGCCGACGAACTCGTCGAAGGTGCGCGGGCGCATCCTTGCCGCCAGTGGCGCGTTGGGCACCGCGGGCACGGATGTCACGTCGCGCGGCTCATCGCCCGGATCGCTCTCGAACAGCCGCTCCATGGCGCAGGTAGCGGCCGATCTCACCCGCTGGCGAGACCGGCCACCTGACTACCGCGTGTGGGCGTGACGCTTCTTGACCTTCTTCGGCGGCCCGGAGGACACCTTCAGGCCAACGGTCCGTCCGTGGGCGTAGGTTCCGGCACCGGGCGCGGTACGGATCACATCGCCCCGGGGAACGCGCCTGTCGTGCACTGAGCGGGTTCTGCCGACCTTGCATCCCAGCAGCGTCAGCACCCGGGTCGCGATCGGCTTGGGCGTGCTCCTGAGGTTCGGGACGACGCACTTCGGCGCCGATGGTGAACTCACGACTGGATTCACGACTGGCACCGCGGCGACTACGAGCGTGGCGGTGGCCGCGTTGTTGGATACATTGGGGTCGGGGCGGGCGGTGGAAACCGCCACCGAGTTGCCGAAGCTGCCGGCGGAGGCTACCACGACCACGATGTCCACCGGGACGCTGGTCCCAGGGTTCAGGCCGCCGACCGTGCAGGTCACCTGCTGGCCACTAACCGTGCAGGTGCCCTGCCCCGCCACCGCGGCGGTGACCGTCAGCCCCGCGGGGACGTTGTCGGTGAAGGTGATCGGCCCGCTCAGCGGGCCCGCATTGGTGACCGTCGAGCTGAGCGGGGCCTGGCCGCCCGCGAGCGTCCCCGAGGACGCCGACGTGGTCACCCCGGCATCCTCGCCCTGGACCACCGCGGCGGCGACGTTCAGCGTGGTGCGGGGGGGGGGGGGGCTGCTGCCGCCGCCGCCGGAGGACGAGAGCGTTTGTCCCGCGGTGGGAGCCGAGGAGAAGGGGTAGGCGATCACCGTGTCCTTTGAGGGGGGTCGAGATGCCGGAGGAATAGCAGATCGCGTTGCGGCTGCCGTAAAGCGCCAGGGCATCACCGGCGCCCACCGCGATCGGCTGCGGCAGGTTGAACGTCGCCACGCCGCCGGCGGGCAGCGGGCTCGGAATCGTCTTCGTGTCGGTCCCGACTACCGTCGCGGTTCCGGACGCTCCCGGCCGGAGCACCACCAGCGTGAGCGTGGCCCCGGCGGCGTCCCCGGTGGTGTTCGTCTGCCATTGCGTGATCACCCCGCCGCCGGCGGGACGGTGTAGGGGGTGCTCGGGTCGCTCGTGTTCTGCGCGAACACGAGCGAGGCCATACATGCACCAGTGCCGCTCCCCAGCTTGACGCTTCCGATGGTCGTCGTCGCCGCCGACGCCGCCGACGCCACGACCAGCGAGATGAGCCCAACCGCGCCGGTCAGGCAGAAAGGTCTCTTGAGCATCCGGTTCCCTTCTCCGTGTGGTCGATGGCTAGCCGCCCCGTACGCGGTGGATTCTAAGTAGCACCGCAACGGAGCGTTATTCCCCGCGATCGCTCACCGTCCCACGATCGCCAGGGCGGCGTCGTGCAGCCGCCCATTGGTCGCGATCCCGTCGCCGCCGTCGGCACCGAGCGCCCCGGAGAGATCGGTGAAGCGCCCGCCGGCCTCCTCGACGATCACCTGGACGGCGGCCAGGTCCCAGAGCGAGGCCTCCGGGTCCAGCGCGATCTCGGCGGCACCCTCGGCGACCATCATGTACTGCCAGGCGTCGCCGATGCCGCGGGTGCGCCAGCAGCTGCGTCCCAGGCTGAGCAGCGCGTCCAGCCGCCCGACGGCATCCCAATCCTCGATCCCGCTCCAGCACAGCTGCGCCTCCGCCAACCCATCGATGCCGGAGACGCGGATCGGCCGGCCGTCGGCAGAGGCGCCGCCGCCGCGCGCCGCCCACCATCGCCGGCCCGCGGCGGGGGCCGAGACGACCCCGACCTCGGGCTCGCCGTCAAGGTGGAGGGCGATCAGCGTGGCCCAGGTGAACATGCCCCGCAGGTAGCTCTTGGTGCCGTCGATGGGGTCGAGGATCCACCGGCGCGCGCTGTCCCCAGCGAGCTCCCCGCCGTACTCCTCACCGAGCACCGCGTCGTGGGGGCGAACCTCGGCCAGCCGCGACCGGATCGCCTGCTCCGCCGCCCGGTCGGCCTCGGTCACCGGGGTCAGGTCCGGCTTGGTCTCGATGAGGAGATCCTTCGCGCGATACCGGCGCATGGTGATCGCATCGGCGATGTCGGCCAGCTCCAGCGCCAGCGCCAGGTCCTCGGACACGGCAGGCGATGGTAGACCCGTGCTCTACCCGCGGGTCTTGCCGGCGCGGGTAGGCTCCAGTCCATCAGCCCGCACACCGAGGACCTCCAGCACGAGACCACCGAGCTGCTGAGCCAGCTCGTGCGCTTCAACACCGTCAACCCGCCCGGCAACGAGCGCCCGGCGATCGAGCACCTGGAGCAGCTGCTGTCCGAGGCCGGGTTTCACACCGAGGTCCTCGGCGCCAGCCCTGACCGCGCCAACCTGATCGCGACGCTCTCCGGTGACGCCGGGGGACCGACGCTGCTCTTCCTCGGCCACGTCGACACCGTGCTCGCGGACGCCTCGGAGTGGCGACACGATCCCTGGTCGGGTGAGGTGGACGATGGCTTCCTGTGGGGCCGCGGGGCGCTGGACATGAAGTCCCAGGTGGCCGCGGAGGCCGCCGCCGGCGCGAGGCTGGCGCGCGAGGGTTGGCGTCCCGCGCGCGGGACGCTGAAGCTGGTGTTCGTCGCCGACGAGGAGACCGGCGGCGAGCTGGGCGCGCAGTGGCTGTGCCGACACCACCCCGACAAGGTGCGCTGCGACATGCTGCTCAACGAGGGCGGGGGCCAGGCGTTCGACTACGACGGTCGCCGTCGTTACGGGGTCTGCTGCGCCGAGAAGGGCGTCTTCCGCTTCACCATCACCGCCCATGGAACCGCCGGTCACGCGTCGCTACCCAAGACCGGAGACAACGCACTGCTGAAGCTGGGGCCGGTGCTGACGCGTATCGCCGAGGCCGACCCCTCCTACGCCGTCACCGAAGCGCCCGCCGCGCTGCTGCGGGCGCTGGGCGCAGACCCGCAGGAGCCGGCGGCGGCCCTGGCCCAGATGGGCGAGCACGAGCCGGCGCTACTCACGTTCGTGGAGCCGATGCTCGGCGTGACTCTGACCCCGACGATGGCTCACGCCTCGGACAAGGTCAACGTGATCCCCTCCCGAGCCACGATCAAGGTCGATTGCCGGGTCCCCCCCGGCCTGGGGGAGGAGGCCGCGCAGGATCGGATACAGCAGGCGCTTGGCGAGGCCGTGGGCGGGTTGGAGATCTCCTTCAACGAGACCGTGGTGGGTAACCAGTCCCCGCCGGATACGCCGCTGATGGCGGCCATCGACCGCTGGATCCGGGACCACGACGAGGGTGCGGAGACGGTTCCGGTGATCCTGCCCGGATTCTCTGACTCCCGCTGGTTCCGGGACGCGTTCCCCGAGTGCGTCGCCTACGGCTTCTTTCCCCAGCGCCACATGGGGCTGCTGGAGGCCGCGCCCCTGATCCACAACGCCGACGAGCGGATCGACGTCCGGGATCTCGGCTTCGCCGCCGCCTTCTACGCCGATGTGGCCCGGGAGCTGCTGGGCTGAGAGGGCGCAGGGGCAGGGGCCGGCCTGACGCCGGCGAATATAGGAGCTGTGGCAAATGCTCGCGCATCTGTGCGCGTGTACCCGTGTACCAATAGGAGGAGGCTCCATGAGAACGATCCTTGTCGCGGCGCTGGTCGCGATGCTGGTGGCGATGGCCGCCGGCTGTGGCTCAAGCAGCAGTTCGTACGGCAGTTCGTCCGGTTCGCAGTCCTCAGCGGCACAGTCCGGCGGCGCGCCGCCCGCGGGGGGCACGACCCATCTGGCCAAGACGAAGTTCGCGCTCCACGCCGGGCTGGCGTTTGGCGCGTTCCACCGCTACATCTACAAGCCCTTCAAGCAGGGCAAGTTCTCCGGCGGGCTGCTGCACCACAAGCTGGCAGTGGTGAAGGGGGCGCTGGCGGCAGGGTTCGCCATCCACGAGATCCGCATCGCGCTCGACGACGCCCGTTCCAGCAAGGTCCTGTCCAAGCTGCTGAGTCCGTTGCTGGCGCTGCAGACGAAGCTCAGCTCGCTCAAGGCTGGCCTGCACGGCGGAAAGGTCGATCCGGCCGCGATCACGTCGGCCAACAACGACACGAGCTCGGTCAGCGCGGACAGCGCACGCAGCGGCCATCCGATCATGGACGAGCCGACTCCGGCACTCGGAGGTTGAGCCTGGTCCCAGGGGGGCGGTGGCTGCGTGCCACCGCCCCGGGGCTCCTCGCCGTCGCCTCAGCTCGGCGAGAGTTGAAAACGCAGCGAGAAGAAAGTCCAGCATGTGCGGCAGCGGCTTGTCGGGATTGAGTGCCGCGCCCCCAGCGCCTGCACCTGACGTTCTCCGAGCACCGTACCCAGGAGCTCGCGCCCTACCAGCAGCGCCAGCCCCATCCCCGGGGCACCCCTGGGGACCGTGCGAGACGTGGTTGAACTGCCAGTCGCCCGCGGCATCGCCGAGAGCCACTGCTCCGGGTCGAAGCGGTCGGCGACGGCGACGTCCTCCCGGTCGCGTGGCTGGCCAGCAGCGCCAGGCAGCGGAAGGCGTTAATCGCCAGGGTGTCCCCGAGCGCGAACAGCCAGTGGGTCAAGCTGCGGGCCTCCTCGGCAGAGATCTCGGCAAAGCGCTCGCTGAGGCGGTGCTCCTGGTCGCCGGTGTCGAGCACCGCCTCGGTGAAGCGGCGGCGATCCTCCCACTCGGGGTTGCGGGAGATCGTCAGCGCCCCGGGCTGGAAGCGCTGCATGCTGCTTCGCTTGGGCTCGGGATCGGCGGCGAAGGGATCCGGTGAGCCCTCCAGCCCCCGGCGGGTGGCCGCCCGGCCGAGCAGCAGCAGCGCCTCGCCGGCTCCCACGCGGATCCACAGGGGTCCGTCGCCGTAGTTGCGGCGCAACCCGGAGACGAAGCCGACCGCCAGCCCATCGACCCCGGCCCGCGTGGCGGCCGCGGCGGTGCTGCGGCGCCGGCGGAACAGACCTTGGACCACGTTCGGGACCGCGACCTGCGCGGTGAACCGCAGCCCCTCGACCAGCGACGCGTGCGGGCAGTCCCTCTCTGGCACTCGGCGCCGACCTACCACTGCCGTCGATGCCTTTTCGTTCCGCGGGGTGGAACAAAATGGCGTCGAAGCCGGCGGTCCCCCGCCCCGCACATACACTCTCCGACCCATGGCCAGCCGCCTGGACCCCGAGATCTTCCGGCTGCCCGTGCAGCGGATCCGCAGCGGCTACTACTCCGACGCCTACTTCGTCCTGACCAAGGAGCTGCTGGAGGCCGAGAACCACCGCCCGCACGTGACGATGCAGGTCTTCCAGAAGCGGCCGTCGCTGCTCGGGGGGATCGACGAGGCGATCGCCGTGCTGAAGCTCTGCTCCGGCCATGAGCGCGACGGAACCTGGGTGGCGGGCTGGGACCAGCTGGAGGTCCACGCGCTCCACGAAGGCGACGCGATCGCCCCCCGGGAGGCGGTGATGACGATCAATGGGGACTACAGCCTCTTCGCTCACCTGGAGACGGTCCTGCTGGGGGTGCTGGCGCGGCGCTCGCTCATCATGCGCAACGTGGCCGCGGTGGTGGAGGCCGCGCGCGGCAAGCAGATCTTCTACTTCCCCGCGCGCCACGACCACTGGCTGGTGCAGACCGGCGACGGCTGGAGCGCGCACGTCGCCGGCGCCATCGGCGTCTCCACCGACGCCCAGGCCTCCTGGTGGGGCGGACGCGGGATCGGGACCGTGCCCCACGGGCTCATCGCCGCCTACGGGGGAAACACGGTGCGCGCCGCCGAGGCCTTCGCCCGGCGCTACAGCGACCAGATGAACGTCACCGTGCTGGTCGACTGGGACAACGACTCGGTGCGAACGGCGCTGCGGGTCGCCGAGGCGCTCGGCGACGATCTCTGGGGAGTCCGGCTGGACACCTCAGAGCTGCTGGTGGACCACTCGCTGCTGGAGGAGATGGGGGACTTCCGCCCCACGGGGGTGAACCCGCGGCTGGTGGAGAAGGTCCGGGAGGCGCTCGACCGCGGGGGCTTCCAGCGCGTGCGGATCGTCGCGAGCGGCGGCTTCACCGCCGAGCGAATCGCGCAGTTCGAGGCCGCCGGAGTCCCCGTGGATGCCTACGGCGTCGGCTCCTCGCTGATCCGCGGCGACAACGACTTCACCGCCGACGTGGTCACCGTCGACGGGCGTCCCTGCGCCAAGGCCGGACGGCGCTTCACCGCCAACCCTCGTCTAGAGAGGGTTCAGTAACGCTCGCGATCTGCCGATCCTTCCGGTGCCCCTGATGAGCTTTGCGAACTTCCTCTGGGAGCCGGACGTGCAGACGTTCATGCTCCACTGGCTCCCCATCCTCTTCATGGGGCTGCTGGTGGTGGCCGTGATCGCGCTGATGCGTCACATGCCCCGTACCAAGCCGGTGGAGATCAAGCCCGAGACCTCGCTCTCGATCGGGTGGGGCGAGATCGCGGGCGCCGACGAGGCCAAGGACGAGCTGCGCGAGGTCGTCGAGTACCTGCGTGATCCCAAGCGCTTCCGGGCGCTGGGGGCCGAGGTGCCCAAGGGGATTCTCCTGCACGGACCGCCCGGAACGGGAAAGACGCTGCTGGCCAAGGCCGTGGCCCACGAGTCCGGGGCCACCTTCTACTCGCAGTCGGCGGCGTCCTTCGTGGAGATGTTCGCCGGGCTGGGCGCGGCGCGGATCCGGCGTCTCTTCCGGGTGGCGCGCAAGCACGCGCCGGCGATCGTGTTCATCGACGAGCTCGACGCGGTGGGCGGGCACCGCGGGATGGACATCAGCGGCGAGCGCGACCAGACCCTCAACCAGCTGCTGGTGGAGATGGACGGCTTCAGCGCCCGCAAGGAGGTAGTGGTGATCGCGGCCTCCAACCTGCTCGACAAGCTCGATCAAGCGCTGCTGCGGCCGGGTCGCTTCGACCGCCAGATCTTCGTCTCCCCGCCCGACGTCGGCGGCCGGGAGCGGATCCTGAAGGTGCACTCGCGCAACAAGCCCCTGGCCGGCGACGTCGACCTGCGGATCCTGGCGCGGCAGACCTCAGGCCTGACGGGCGCCGACCTGGCCAACATCTGTAACGAGGCCGCCATCTTCGCCGCCCGCCGGCTGGCCGTGGAGGTGGCGATGGGCGACTTCGACGCCGCCCTGGAGCGGGTGGTGGCCGGGATGCAGTCCCGGCGGACGCTGACCGATCATGAGAAGCGCGTCGTGGCCTACCACGAGGCCGGCCACGCGGTGTGCGGAGAGCTGCTGCCGTCGGTCGATCGCGTACACCGGATCTCGATCGTGCCGCGGGGGCGCGCGCTCGGCTTCACGCTCAACCTCCCCGAGGAGGATCGCTACTTGAAGACCCGGGAGGAGATGATCGACTTCATGACCATGCTCCTCGGCGGGCGCGTAGCCGAGCAGCTGGTGTTCGGCTCCATCACCACCGGCGCCGGCGACGACCTTCGCCGGGTGGCCGAGATCGCGCACGCGATGGTGCACGACTACGCGATGGGCACCGGCACCGGATCGCTGCGCGTCGTCAGCAACGACGCTGCCGAGGCCACCCGTCGCGTCCGCGACGAGGAGGTGCGCGAGCTGGCCGACGAGGCCTCCCGCGCCGCCCGCGTGATCATCGACGCCCACCGTCCTGAGCTGGATCAGCTGGCGATGAAGCTCCTGTCCAACGAGGTGCTGGAGCGGGGCGACATCGACGAGATCATGGCCGACGTGCCCCGGGCGGCGCCGCCGCGGATCGGTCATGGCGAGATCGGCATCGCCGCCGCCACCGCCGCCAACCCCGCGCATCCCCCCGCGCGCCGAATCTGACCGGCGTCCGCCGCGCGTCGGCGGCGCGGGCCCGGGACGCCGGGCCCCGGTATCCTCCCGCGCGGATGTTGTCCACGATCGATCACGTTGGTGTCGCGGTGGAGTCGATCGACGACGCGCTGGCGCTCTACGAGACGGTACTGGGGATGCCGCTGGTGCACCGGGAGACCGTCAGCGAGCAGGGGGTCGACGCCGCCCTGCTCGATGTCGGCGACGGACACGTGGAGCTCCTGCAGCCGCTGAACGCGGACACCGCCGTGGGGAAGTTCCTGGCCCGCCGCGGGCCCGGCCTGCACCACGTCGCCTACCGGGTGCCCGACGTCACCGAGACGCTCCGGCGCCTAACCGAGGCGGGGATGCGCCTGATCGACGAGCAGCCGCGCACGGGGATCCGGGGCTCCCGGGTGGCCTTTCTGCACCCAGCCTCCACCGGCGGCGTCCTGACCGAGCTCGTTCAACCTGCCGGGGAGGACCATTGAGTCTCACGCCATCGGAGAAACCGCAGCACATCAGCATCGGGTTCCTGGGCACGCAGGTGCTCAGTGCTCGCGTGGCGCCCGGGGAGCTGACGCGACTGCGCAACGCCCTCGGGTCGGAAGCGTGGCACGAGCTGTCGGCCGAGGACGGCACCGTCGCGCTGGACCTGAGCAAGGTGGTGTACGTGCTGGTCGACAACGAGGGCCACCGCGTCGGATTCGGCACCTGAGGGTCCCCGTCCCGGGCTCACTGAACTACACCCGCCAGGGCGAGGGCGAGCCGGTGGTCCTGATCCACGGCATCGGCAGCGAGCTCTGCGTCTGGGAGCCGGTGCTCGAGCCCCTGGGCGAGCGCTACAGCGTGATCGCGCTGGACCTGCCGGGCTTCGGCCATTCGCCGGCGCTGGCGGCTGAGGTGGCGCCGACCCCGGAGGCGCTGGCGCGTGCGGTGGGTGAGCTGCTCGACGAGCTGGTAATCGAGCATGCCCACGTGGCCGGCAACTCCCTGGGCGGATGGATCGCGCTGGAGCTCGGCAAGCAGGGACGGGCAGCGTCGGTGTGCGCGCTCTGCCCGGCGGGCCTCTGGGGAGCTCCGGTGGTGGCGCCGGGCACCGCGGTACGGGGTCGCGCCCACCGCCTCGCGCGCCGGCTACGACCGGCGATCCCGGTGCTGATGATGAGCCCGCAGGTCCGCCGGCTGGCGCTGGCGCCGTTTGTCGCCAATCCCGACAAGGTGCCCTACCACGCCGCGTGGAGGATGCTCAGCTCCTACGGGCGCGCCACCGCCTACGACGCCACCTCGGCCGCGATGCGCCAGAACTTCTTCCGTGACCCCGAGCTCATCACCGTCCCGGTGACGCTGGCCTTCGGCGAGCGTGACCGCCTGATCCGGCCCACTCGCGAGGCGATCACCGAGGCCCACCACGTCGTGCTCAGCGGTTGCGGCCACATCCCGATGTGGGACGACCCGGAGCTGGTCACCGCCGTGATCGACGAGACGGCCCGTCGCGCCACGGCTCCGGCGACCGCGACCTAGCGACGATGGCACCCTCCGAGCTCGACCGAACCCTGCTCGTGCTGCTGCGCACCCGCGGTCACGCGCGCGCCGCCGAGCGGCTGGTGGCGGGCTACTCGCGCCTCGGCGAGCACGCGGCGTGCTGGCTGGCGCTGGGCATCGGGGGGGCGCTGACCGGCTCCGCCCAGCGGCGCGGACGGTGGTTGCGGGGCACGCGGGTGGTCGCCGGCGCCTATGGGCTCAACTACGGGGTCAAGCTGGCGGTGCGCCGGCCCCGCCCCCAGCTGGCGGGCCTGCCGCCGCTGACGGACGTCGTTTCGGGGCTCTCGCTGCCCAGCGCCCACGCCACCACCTCGTTCGCGGCCGCGCGGGCCTACGCCGGGCTGGCGCCGGCATCGCTACTCTACGGCGCCGCGGCGGCGTTCGCGCTCAGCCGCCCCTACCTGGGCGTACACTACCCCAGCGACGTGATCCTGGGGGCGGCGCTGGGAACGGTGCTGGCAACGCTGTGGCCGGGTGCCCCGCGATGAAGGTGGGAATCGTGGGCATGCCCAACGCCGGCAAGTCGTCGCTGTTCCGCGCGCTCACCGGGGTGGCGGTGGAGGCCGCCAATTATCCGTTCACCACGATCGAGCCCAACGTTGCCGTGCTCCCGGTGGCCGACGAGCGGCTGGACGCGGTGGCGAGCACGCTGGGCGCCTCCAAGGTGGTGCCCGACACGATCGAGTTCCATGACATCGCCGGGCTGGTGGCGGGGGCCAGCCGTGGCGAGGGGCTCGGCAACCAGTTCCTGGCCAACATCCGGGAGACCGACGCCATCATCCACGTCGTCCGGGCCCACGAGGATCCCGGCGTCGTCCATCCCGAGGGCCGGGTCGACCCGATGGCCGACATCGACACGATCGAGACGGAGCTGGTCTACGCCGACCTGGAGCAGGCTCAGCGGCGCCAGGACCGCGTCGTGCGCCAGGCCCGCGGCGGTGACCGCCACGCCGTCGCCGAGGCGGGGTGGTTGCAGGAGCTGATCGACGCCCTGGGCGCCGGCCGCCCCGCGCGGACGGTGCCGCCGCCGGCCGATGCCGCCGACGCCGTGAAGCTGCTGGCGCCGCTGACGGCCAAGCCGGTGCTGTTCGTGGCCAACGTCGAGGAGGGCGAGGACGGGGTGCCCGCGGCCATCGCCGAGCACGCCCGCACGCAGGGAGCGGTGGCGGTGGCGGTCTCAGCGCGCCTCGAGTCAGAGCTCTCCGAGCTGGAGCCCCAGGACGCGGCGGCCATGCGCGCCGACCTCGGGTTGAGCGAGTCCGGCCTGAGGCGCGTGGTGCGGGGCGCCTTTTCCCTGCTGGAGCTCGTGGCCTTCTTCACCGCCGGCGAGGACAAGCCGGCGCAGTCCTGGCACCTGCGCCGCGGGCTCTCGGTATGGCACGCGGCCGGGCTGATCCACTCCGACATCCAGCGCGGGTTCGTCCGCGCCGAAATCGTGGGGTGGGAGGAGCTGGTGGCAACCGGCGGCTATGCCGGCGCCCGGGAGCGGGGCACGCTGCGGCTGGAGGGGCGCGGCTACGTCGTGGCCGACGGTGACGTGATCACGGTGAAGTTCACGCCCTAGGCAGATCCGCGCCGGAGCTCAGCTCAGCGGGCAAAGGGCGGCGTGACCTCGAACAGCTTCTCGGCCATCGTGTAGGCCGGCTTCTGCACTCCGTCGTAGGCGATCAGGCCCTTGTGGTGAATCCCGTCGGGCGGGGCACCCGGTGGCAGCTGCGCCCCGCCGGTCCACCCCGGCGCAACGGCGAACTCCCGCAGGGTCCAGTAAATCGACCCGTTCATGAACGGCAGCCGCGCGATCGTGGTCAGGGTCCGGCGTAGATAGTCGCTCTGGAACTGAAGCGTCCCCTTGAGCGCGGCCGGCCCGTTGAACAGGCCCTCGGCGCCGAATTCCGCAATCACCAGCGCCTGGCGGGCGTAGCGCCGGTGCGTGCGCGCCAGGAACGGCACCAGCTGGGCGAAGCTGCCGATCCGGTGCCCGGGCGGGCCCCGATACCACCCGAAGTAGCTGGAGATCCCGAGCACATCGAGCTGTGCGTAGCTGCGCTGCGCCGGGAACCCCGGATAGCAGTAGGTGTCCAGCGCCACCGGGATCCCCGGGTCAAGCAGGCGGGAGACCGCGCTCGCCTGCCTCAGGTAGGCGCGGGTTCCGGGTACGGCGTCGGGATCGGGGGTCAGCTCGTTGCCGACGGAGTTCACGACGACCGACGGGTGGCTGCGATCGCCGATCAGGGTCGAGCGCAGAAAGGCCAGCGCGCGCGAGCGCCCGGCGGCGGTGGCGAGGGCGGCGTCGGCATGGTCGACCGGCGGCTGGGCCCACACCATGATGCCCGCGGCGTCGAGCGCGTCCAGGAGGCGCGGACTGAGCAGGTAATGCGCGCGGGTTATGTTCGCCCCCACCGAGCGCAGCTGCGAGACGATGGTGTCGATGTCGCCGTCGCTGAGCGCGGCGCCGCGTCCGGCGATGTCCTCGTGGATCGCCGCGCCGTGGAGCCACAGCCGGCGGCCGTTGAGGTACAGGCGCCCGCCGCGCACTGCGACGCTGCGCAGCCCGGTCTGCAACAGCTCCCGCTGCTCCACGCGGCCGCCGGCCTCCAGGTCGACCTGGACGCGATACAGCGACGGGGAGGCCGGGGACCACAGCGCCGGCCTCCCCCGCACGGGAACGGTGAAGTCGATCGGCACGGTGCCGTGCGGCGCCACCGAGGAGAACCGGTGGCGCAGGACCGTGTTCGGCGCTCCGCCGGGCGCGGACAGGCGGACCACGACCTCCGGACGCAGCCGGGCGCCGGTGTCGTTGCGCAGCGTTCCCCGCAGCTGCAGCGACGCGCAGCGCAGCTGGCAGCCCAGCTGCCCAAGCTCCCCGAGCTGCGCCAGTGACATCCGCCCCACCGGTTGCAGCGTCACTGGACCGGTGATCCCGCCCCAGTTCCACCAGTCCTCGGGCAGGGAGCCCGGGCCCTTGATGTTGTCCACGCGCACGAGGAGTCGATTGGGCCGACCGGGCAGCAGCGAGCGAGCGGGCAGGCTGAAGGGCGCGTACGGGTCAGAGCTCCCGCCGAGCCTCATCCCGTTGAGCCACACCACGGCGTGGCGGCGAACGCCCTCGAAGGCGACCGCCCAGGAGCGGCCGGCGACGGCCGGCGGTCCGGTGAAGGTGGTGGCGTACCAGCCGACGCTGCCGCGATCGGAGCGGGGGTCGACGTCGGGGTTGAAGTCGTCGGGGAGCGTGACGGGTGCCCACACCGCACCCTGGACCGGCAGGTTCGCCCAGTCCCGCGCCAGGCCCGCGTCACCCGGATCCGCCCGGTAGCGCCAGCCGGCATCGAGCCCGAGCGGTGGGGGTGGGGCGAGCGTCGGCGCGGCCACGACCGTCTCGCTTGCTGCCGCAGGGTGGTCGTGAGCGGAGCGGGAGGCGCCGCCGCACCCGAGCAGGGCCAGGGCCACGAGCAGCGGGGCGCCCGGGAGCACCCGTCTCAGCCTGGGCTCAGCCGGCAGCGTCAAAGGATCGCTCAGAGCTCGGCCAACGTGGTCACGGCCTCCAGGCGCTCGGCCAGCCGGTTCATACCCAGGCGCCGTGCCGCCACCGCGCCGCCGCTCAGATCGGTCCGGCGGTCCGGTGACCGGCGCACCTGCACCTCGCGGAGCGTTGCGATCTCCCGGAAGGTGCGCAGCCTGTCGGCGTGCTCGGTGAGGGCGGCCGTGATCCGCGGGCGCTCGGCCCGGCAGCCGGCGAGGACGGCCTCCAGGGACCCGTGGCGCCGGAGTAGATCGGCGGCGGTCTTGGCGCCGATCCCCGGCGCTCCGGGGAGACCGTCGGAGGGATCGCCCCGCAGCGCGATGAAGTCCGGCACGAGCTCAGGACCGATCCCGTAGCGCCGGCTGACCTCCTCGCCGTCGATCTCCTCGACCCCGCTGAGGCCGGACTTCAGGTACAGCACGCGGACGCTGTCCCCAACGCACTGGTACATGTCGCGGTCACCGGTCAGGATCAGCGTCTGACCTCCGGCGGCGGTCTCCACGGTGGCCAGCGAGCCGAGCAGGTCGTCGGCCTCGAGCGCCTCGTCGCCGAGCAGGCTCCAGCCGAGCGCCTCCACGAGCTCGGGCGCCTGCGAGAACTGCCAGGCAAGATCGTCGGGCACCGGCGGCCGGGCGGCGTGGTAGCCGGAGTACAGCTCGGTCCGGTAGGCGGCGGACTCGGCGCCGAAGCACATCACCACCGCCCGTGGCGCGCGATCGGCGACGATCCGCAGCAGCGCGTTGACCGTGCCCAGCAGGGCGTTCACCGGGCGCTCCGCGTCGCCGCGAATGGAGTCGGGCAGCGCGAAGAACGAGCGGTAGAGCAGAAACGGCGCGTCGACGACGAGCAGCGGCGCTGGCACCCGAGGCAGCGTAGCCCGGCGGGGCAGGCGAGGAGGTTGCCGGAGGCGGGATGCGGTTAGATAGGGAGCCTGTCATGGCCCCGCGCAAAGCTTCGGACGTGTTCGTCGAGTGCCTGGAGGCCGAGGGGGTCCAGTACGTCTTCGGCATCCCCGGCGAGGAGACGCTCGACCTCAACGAGTCACTGGCCAAGTCCTCGATCCAGTTCGTGCCGGTCCGCCACGAGCAGGGCGGCGCCTACATGGCCGACGCCTACGGCCGCCTGACGGGCCGCGCCGGCGTGTGCCTGGGCACCCTCGGGCCGGGCGCCACCAACCTGGTCACCGCAGTGGCCGATGCCTTCCTGGATCGCTCTCCGCTGGTGGCCCTCACCGGGCAATCGGACATGGAGCGGATGCACAAGGAGTCCCACCAGTACATCGATCTGATCGAGATCCTGCGGCCGGTGGTGAAATGGAACGCCCGTGTGTCGAGCCCCGAGATCGTGCCCGAGGTGGTGCGCAAGGCGTTCAAGCTGGCGGAGTCAGAGCGGCCGGGCGCGACCCACATTGAGCTGCCCGAGGACGTGATGGCGCAGGACCTCGACGCCGCACCGCTCAAGCGGCGCGCGCCGGTCCAGCCCGAGCCCGGGATCCGGGAGCTCCAGCGCGCCGCGGAGCTGATCGACGCCGCCGAGAACCCGATCGCGCTGGCCGGCAACGGAGCGATCCGCGCGCGGGCCTCGCGCGCGCTGCGGGCCTTCACCCAGGTCACGGGGATCCCGGTGGCGGAGACGTTCATGGCCAAGGGGCTGCTGGACTACGAGGATCCTCACGCCCTCGGAACCGTCGGGCTGCAGTCACGCGATTACGAGATGGCGGGCTTTGAGGATGCCGACCTGGTGATCGCCATCGGCTACGACCTCGTCGAGCACTCGCCCGAGCACTGGAACCCGCACGGCAACAAGAAGATCATCGTCGTCGACAGCGTTGCCGCCGAGGTGGACCAGTACTTCGTCCCCGAGGTGGAGCTGGTGGGCGACATCGCTCACGTGCTCGCGCGTCTGGCCACCGATTCCACCCGCGCTCCGGAGACGGTCGATTCCAGCGGCCTGCGCAACGTCACGCTGCGCGCCCTGAGCGAAGCGCAGGACGACGATCACTTCCCGATGCGACCGCCGCGGGTGCTGTGGGAGATCCGGGAGGCGCTCGACCGCGACGACATCCTCGTCTCCGACGTCGGCCTGCACAAGCTGTGGATCGGCCGGATGTTTCCCGCCCACGAGCCCGGGACGGTGCTGATCGCCAATGGGCTCGCCGGCATGGGCTTCGCGCTGCCCACTGCGATCGCGGCCAAGCTCGTGCATCCCGAGCGACGGGTGGTGACCGTCAGCGGCGACGGCGGCTTCCTGATGAACTGCCAGGAGCTGGAGACAGCCACCCGGCTGGGCACCGCGGTGGTCAACATCGTCTGGGAGAACGGCGAGTTCGGCTCGATCGCGTGGAAGCAGGACAAGCGGTTCGGCCGTCACTTCGATGTCAACTTCGGCAACCCCGACTTCGTCAAGCTCGCCGACGCCTTCGGCATGCCCGCGTGGCGCTGCTCGCAGCCGGGCGACCTGGCGCGCTTGCTGAACGACGCGCTCGCGCTTCAGGTCCCGTCGCTGATCGTCATGCCGATCGACTACTCGATCGATGTCGCCGGCGGCGTGATCGGTCTCGGCGCCGAGACCGTGGCCACGTAGCGATCGCGGACCGCTCCCCGAACTAAACGTCTTGCTGCTGCCTGACGACCCCGAGGCGGTGGCGGCGGCGTTGCCTGAATGTGCCGCGATGGGTCGAAACCCGCTCCCTGTTGCGTTCCGGCAAGGGGACGCTGATGATCGGCGGCGACGGCGATGGGGGCGTCGTGATGGACACGCAACTCCCTTCGGGCGCCGTGATCGGACGCGCCGACCCAGCGTTGCTACTGGACGTCCTCGCCGATGTTGCGGGCGACTTTGAGCTGATCGTGCAGATGGATGCTCTCACGGAAGGCTCAGGAGGCGCTTCCGGGCTGGATCGTGGCTCAGGCAATCTTGCACTCCCCGGCTCGCCCGTATGAGGGCAGCGGGCGAGCGGAGCCGGGCGTCGTCGTCTCCGAGCCGCCGCAGGAGCGATGGCTCGCGCAGCTTCCCGGCGAGGTGCGGCGCTATGCGACGCTCGCATACGCGGTTGCCGTCCGTGTAGTGGAGGGAAACGTGGTCGCCGCTTGCCAGGCGGGCGACGTGACCGAGACCCTCTGGGACGTTGGCATCGACACGCTTCAGGGTCACCGCCGCCGCGGCTATGCGACCGCCTGCTTTCAGGCGCTCGCGGCGCATATGGCATCGCAGGGGAGGCAGCCCGTCTGGGGTGCCTACGAGGATTACAGGCCGTCGCTCAGGCTCGCCGCCAAGCTCGGCTTTCGGCCGGTCGAGCGTGTCGCTGTCATGTCGCCACCCCCATGAGTTCAGTGGCTCCCGCGCCGGGGCCGCCCCTGGCGTGACGGGCCGGCGTTCAGCTAGTCAGCCTCCTTGGGGCCTTCTGCTCCCAGGCGTCTGTGAGCAACTCGGCAACCAGCGCCTCCTCAGCGAGCGCGAGGTCCACCTGCACCGCCCGAAGCCGCTTGCCCCACCAGAACTCCGCGCACGCGATCGGGGTGCTCTGGAGCGCGGTGCGGATTCCAGGCTGGTCGAGCATCACGTTCATGTGACCCTCGTCCCACAAGGTGGCGAAGATCCGACCAGCGACACGAAACGAAGGCCGGCCATGATGGTCCTGCTCCACGACCTCCGGCAGCGCGAGCGCCAACCGACGAATCTGCTCCCGAGACATCATCGGTGAACGCGCACGATAGTCCCTCTCCGCGCTCCTGCGGCAGATCGACCCAGTGGTCAGGCTGACGTAGCCGGCCACCTTCGCGTCGGCTGGCGCGAGGTAGCTGCGAGCGAGGTCCGCATCGTAGATGCGGTTCGAGCGATGCCTCACGGTGGCTGGGGCTGGGCAGCGGCGGCTGGAAAGCGCGAGCCGCGCCGCGTCGCTATCGCCTACGGGCCTGCTGCGGCGCTCGGCGCTCACGCTGAGGCGCCACCCCGAGTACCTTCACCCAGAAGGAACTCGCCGAGCGCCTCGGGCTCGCCGAGCAGCAATTCAACGGCGGGAGGCCACCGACTACGCCGGCGTCGGAGTCGGGCGAAGGCAGAACGTTGCCGACACGCGGAGGCGGATCACCGAAAAGGTCAGCTTCAGCCCGCCCGGGCTCGCAACGAGACGCCCACGCAGCACCGCCGAGGCCGCCCGGGACGGCGACGTCGTCCCAGCCAAGCGACTCGGCTCCGTCGAGTGAGCCCCTCCAGTCCGCGCTGAGCAGGTGAGATTGTGGCCTCACGAGCAGGCACGTGCCGTAAGCAAAGCGGGGCTCTGGCCTCGCGCAGGCGAATACAACGAGTTCGCTCGCATCCACTCACCGGGCTTGGACCGGAGGCCGCCGTGGCTTGGACGCAGGCCGCGGTGAGACATCGACGAGCGCGGTGCGGGGCTTCCACGTGAGGTTCGGGTATAGCGTGGGTACGACCCTGCGATGATGAGCGCTTATCCAGACCTTACTGCCGCCCGGGCGCGAGCGATGCTCTCTGATGCCGTGGCTCTCGGGCTACTCGTTGGCTTCATCTGGCTGGGACTCCGCGTGCACCACGAGGTCGACCAGCTTTCGGGACTGGGAACCGGAGTGATCGACGCCGGTCATGCGGTGCGATCGGGTTTCTCGGCCGCCGCTTCGGCGGCTTCTGGCGTCCCCTTGGCCGGAGGTGCGATCGCCTCGGCACTGAGGAGCGCTGGCGGGACGACGAGTCAGAACATCGTCGCAGTGGGACAGGCGGGCGCAGATAGCGCGCACCGCCTAGCACTGATACTCGGTCTGCTCATGTGGGCGATCCCGTCCGTGATCCTTATGTCGCTGGTGCTACCTCGTCGCGTCATGGAGATCCGCGGTCTACAGCGGCTGCGGCTTGCGCAACGTGGCCCAGACGCCGAGGCGCGGCGCCGGCTGCTCGCCTTGCGAGCGGTCCTCACGCTGCCTGATGAGGTGCTCTTCGCCTATTCGCCCGATCCAGCGGGTGACGTTCTCCATGGGCAGTACGAGCGGCTCGCTGCTGCCGCTCTGGAGGCAAACGGCCTGCGTTCAAACTGAGTACCGCAGCTTCGCAGATGACCATCCTTGGGTTCTCGCGGTGGTCGCAACACCCCCCAGATCGAGGGACTTCCTGAGCCATCCGCTCTCAGCAGCGGTGGGCGATCTAAGGCGGCGCGGCAGCGTCGACCGAACCAGGGCCGAGCCCGTTGGACCGAGAAAGCAGGACTCCCAGAAGCCGGGAGCGGCTTCCCTCCTCCTCGCCAGAAGCACGACTGCCCTCCCCCTCGGCCCCGGAGGTCAAGGCAGCGACGCTCTGCCCTGTCCTTGGCGCAGACGGGCGGGAGACCCGCCGCGCGGGGTTGCTCCGGAACCCCCGGAGCCGCCCGGCTGGGTCAGTGTGCGGCTGGAGGTCTCTCACGAGCCATCGGCGGTGCTGCTCGGTGATATCGAGCAGCAGCTCGTAGATGTTCGGACAGCCTGAAGGCGACCCTCCGCTGCGTTCCTATAGGTTGCCGGCGGCCATCTTGCGCAGGTCCATCGCCTCGTTGTAGGTGTCCTCGTCGACGCCCATCTCGTAGGCCACCTCGCGCAGCATCCGGCCCGAGCTGGCCGCCTCCTTGACGATCTCGGCGGCCTTGTCGTAGCCGATGTAGGGGTTCAGCGCCGTGGCGGCCGCCAGCGTGGCCTCGGCCGAGTGGAGGCAGCCCTCCTGGTTGGCCCTGATCCCATCGACGCACTTCTCCATCAGCGCGCGGGCGGTCGTGCTCAGCAGGCGAATCGACTCCAGCAGGTTGCGAGCGATCAGCGGCACTCGCACGTTGAGCTCAAAGTTCCCCTGGGTGCCCGCGATCGTGATCGCGGTGTCGTTGCCGATCACCTGAGCCCCGACCTGGAGCACCACCTCCGGGATCACCGGGTTGACCTTGCCCGGCATGATCGAAGAGCCCTTCTGCAGCTCCGGTAGCAGCAGCTCGCCGATCCCGGCTCGGGGCCCGGAGCCCATCAGCGCCAGGTCGCCGGCGATCTTGGTCAGCGACACCGCGATGACCTTGAGCGCTCCTGATAGCTCCACCAGCGCATCGCGGTTGCCCTGGGCTTCGAACGGGTCCTCAGGCGGTCGGATCTCCAGATGGGTGGAGCTCGTCAGCAGCCTTCGGACCCGGTCGGCGAACTCGTGGTGGGTGTTCAGGCCCGTGCCGGTGGCGGTGCCGCCGAGCGGTATCTGCGCCACCTGGGGCAGCGCGTCCCGAACCCGGCGGGCGCCCAGTCGCATCTGCGCCGCGTACCCGGCGAACTCCTGCCCCAGGGTCACGGGAACGGCGTCCATCAGGTGGGTGCGTCCCGCCTTGACGATGTCCCTGAACTCGTCCGCCTTGGTGGCAAAGGCACGCTCGAGCAGCTCCAGCGCCGGCACCAGGTCGTTGCTGGCGGTGTCCAGTGCGGCCAGGTGGACCGCCGAGGGGAAGACGTCGTTGGAGGACTGGCCCATGTTGACGTGGTCGTTGGGGTGCACCCCCTCACCGGCCAGCGTCGCGATCACCTCGTTGGCGTTCATGTTGGTGGAGGTCCCTGAGCCGGTCTGGAAGACGTCGATCGGGAACTGCTCGTCGAACTCCCCCGCTGCGACGCGGTCGGCGGCCGCGGCGATCCGCTCGGCCAGGTCGGAGTCCAGCAGCTCCAGCTCCGCGTTCACCCGGGCGGCGGCGGCCTTGATCCGAGCGAGCCAGTGGATCACCGGCACCGGCACCGGCTCGCCGGAGATCGGAAAGTTCGACATCGCCTTGATGGTCTCCCCGCCCCAGAGCTGCTCGTGCTCCTCCACGCTCATGCCGTTCCTTTCGCCGTCGTTTCCGATTCACGGCGACACGCTACAACGCGCTTCTGGGAAGGCGTCTCGCGACCCGACCGGCGCCCAGCCCCCAGGGAGGAGCCAGTGGCCGGGCTACCGACGCGGCTGGGCGGCGCGGGGAGCTCGCAGGGTGCGGTTCACGTGTTCCGAGTGCCGGTTCTCCAGGCGCCGTGCGAGTAGCCTGGCGGTGCCGAGGGCGAGGAGCGCCGCATCCTTGGGGCTGATTCTTGGTGATGAGGGTCGTGGCCGTCCCGTTGTGCGAGATTGGCCCCGCGAGGTTCGTCTTGGCCTCGATGTGCACGATGCCGAGCGGGAAGCTGCGATGCCAAACGCAACGAACTTCGAGACGGAGCAGTGGTTAGGGGTCCTGAGGCTTGCAGTCAATGATCGGCACATGCCCCTGCTGGTCGGCAGCGGCGCTACGAGCCAGCCGCTTGAACGCCGAGGAGGAGGCGTGAGCACGCGCGGGAGCTGCGGCGCTGGGATCGGCGAGCACGCAGGACCAGGCGCCGGCGGAGGGGGTGGCGGCTGCGTAAGCGGGGCAGGTGGTGGAAAGGCTGGCGCTCTGCCCGGCTTTTAGTCTGTGACCGGATCTCCGTTTTCTCATACGCGAAATCGTAGTGATGCCGACGCGGTCCAGGCGCGGCGCAGATGTCCAGTAACCGGTTCGCTCATCCGCAGAACGAGATCAGCTCCCGCGCCACCCCCACCGGATCGTCGTAGGCCATCAGGAAGCCGGTCCCCGGCAGGGTGCGGAGCTGGCCGTCGGGGAGCAGGTCCAACGCCTCCTGGGCCACCGCCAGACGGTAGTCGGGATCGTCCTGCGCCCACAGCAGCAGCACCGGCACCGTGATGCGGGAGTAGGCGTCCAGCAGGTGGTGCTGGGGAGCCACCGGCCAGCGGCGGGCAAACCGGGCCCAGGAGCGGGCTCGATTGCCATTGCCTCCGACGTCGGCGAAGGCGTGGCGTACGAGATCACGAGCGGCAGGGTTGCGCTGCGCGGACAGGCGCTCTCCCGTGGCGGGCCGGAACACGAGCTTGGCGCCGTGGGCGAGCATCCGGTCCAGTCCCGGAAGGGTGCCCAGGCTGCAGGCCGCCCGCCACGCCACCCGATTGCCGCCCGGCTGCTCACGCCGGTGCATGCGGTTGGACATCAGCACCAACCGGACCGGCTCCAGCCGGCCGCTGGTGACGGCCCGCAGGGCCAGCTCCGCGCCCAGGTCGTGGCCGGCCAGCAGCGGACGGGGGCCCGCCACCTCACGGCAGAACCCGGCGATCACGTCGGCCAGCCAGTCAGGCGTGTACGGATGCCGCGGCCGATCCTCGGAGTCGCCGTGCAACGGCAGATCCGGGAGGATCACGCGGAAGCGCTCCGAGAGCGGCCCGGCCACCGGCTCCCACTCCCGGTGCGAGAGCCCCAGCGAGTGCAGCAGGACCAGCGGCGGCCCCGTGCCCGACTCCCGGTAGGCCACTCGTGCGCCGTCGGGATGGTGGTAGAGCCGCAGGCGCATCGGCATGCATCGTCTCATTCGTCGCCATCGCGCGGCCTCCGGGACGAAGACTTGTGCAAAGCCAGCTCAGCCCGGAGCAGATCCAGCGCTTCCTCCTCTCTCTGCAGAGCGATCACCGGCCGGTCGGAGATCGGTACGTCCGCTGATAGAAGCGACCGTCCAGGTTTCGGAGCGTTCTGCCGATACCCCTCCGTGCGGGTTCTGAAGACCAGCGAGGCAGCCGCTCTGCTCAACGTGAGCCCAACACGCTGCGCGCTTGGGAGCGCCGCTTCGCCTTTCCCAAGCCCCAGCGCTCAGCGGGCCAGCACCGACCTTCACCTACGGCGAGGTGGCCGCGCTGCGCGATGCGCTGCACGAGGGACTCTCGATCTCCTCGGCCGTATCCCGCGCCCGGGAGGGCCTGTCCACCGACAGCCACTCCCTCGCCGGCGCGCTCATGTCCTTCGAGCGCGACCGGGCGGACGTGGCGATCGAGGCCGCGCTCTCGCTGCGCTCGCTGGAGCGCTCGGTGATGGAGGTGCTGCTGCCCACGCTCGACGGGATCGCCGCTCGCCACGGAACCGAGTCGGCGGCTTGGGCGTTCGCCGCCGGCTGGGGCGCGGAGTGGCTGCAGCGGGCTCGGCGCCTGGCTCCGTCCCCGGTGCGCCCGGCTTCGATCGTGATTGGTGACGCCTCGCGGGACGCCCTGGACCCCGACGCTGCCCACATCCGTGCCCTGGAGCTCTTCTGCCTGCGGGCCGGGATAAAGGTGCTGAGCCTCTCCGCCCGTGGTGTGGTGGGCGTGGGCGAGGCCGCCAGCCTGCACCATCCGGATGTCATCGTCTCGCCGGCAGCCACCTGGACGATGACGCCATCGCCCGCTGGGCGTATGGCGTCAGGCTGGCGGTGGGAGCGCTGCCACTGGCCGTCTATCGCCGCTCCCACCAGCGCGAGGCGATGCGCACCACCGGAGCCACCGTATTGCCCGCCTGCGCCCACGCGGCCCAGTACCGCCTGCTGGAGCTGATCGACGCCCGCCACCTGGCCCACCCCGAGGCTCCACTCCGCCCCGCCCGGACGCTGCAGCCGGCGGGCCGGCACCTGAGGACCGCCACCGGCACCCTCGACGCCGGCTGAGCGTCGCGCTCGCGGCGCGCTCACCTGCGCCTGCAAGACACTGTCCCCGCTGCACGGCGACTTGCGGAGCTTGCCAAGCGGGCGCCGACAGACGATAAATCCGAGGATCGTGAGCGGCATACGAACCAACGCGGCCGCAACGATGCTGGGCGTCAGCCCCAACACGCTGCGCTCGTGGGAGCGTCGCTACGGCTTTCCCCAGCCGCTGCGCTCGCCCGGCGGCCACCGGCAGTACGCGTTGGCCGAGATCGAGTCGCTGCGGCTGATCCTCGCCGAGACCCACAATGTCTCCTCGGCGATCTCCCTGGCCCGCGAGCGCGGCGACGGACCGCCATCGCCGGCCCGGCTCAGCAGCGCCTTCTGCGCCTTTGACGAGGGGGCGGCCAACGCCCTGCTGGAGGAGAGCCTAATGCTGCGCTCGCTGGAGCGCACCGTGCAGGAGATCCTGCTGGAGGCGGTGGGCAAGCTGCACGACGCCGAGCATCCAGGCCCCGAGTACGAGTTCGCCTGGCGCCACGCCACGGGCTGGATGTCGGCGATGAAGCGCCTCTGCGGACCCGCGAGCCACACCGAGGGCATCCTCGTGCTCGACGGATCGCTCACCTGCGACTTCGACGGTCTCCACGCTCAGGCACTGGAGCTGATGCTGCGCAGAGCGGGCCTGCGGACGCTGACCCTGAGTCCCGCGGTCGACGCCACGCGCCTGGTCTGCGCGCTCCGGGCCCTGACCCCCAAGGCGCTGGTGCTGACCGGGCGAGGGATGCCGCTGGACTGCATCGGCCGGCTCGTCTACTCCGTGCGCCGCTTCGACGGCGAGATCACGGTGTTCGACTATCGCGGCGCCGTCCCGGACACCGGCGCCAGCACCGTCTGCCGCCTCGGGCCCGCCCCCGCGGCGGCTCGCGACGAGCTGCGAGCGTGCCTGGAGGTACCGCGGATCGCCGCCCAGGCCCGCGCCCCCGGGACCCAGGCGCTCGCGGCCACCGACAGCGGCTGAAGCTCCGCGGGCCGGCCGGATCGGCCACCTACAATCCCGCGCCGATGTCCGCCCCCCACCGGCCCGTAGATCCGCGCGCGTCGTTCCCTGCACTGGAGGAGGCCGTGCTGGAGCGCTGGCGCGAGCGCGGGGTGTTCTCGCAGTCGCTAAAGCGCCGCCGGGACGCCCAGCGCTGGGTCTTCTACGAGGGCCCTCCCACCGCCAACGGGGCACCCGGCACCCACCACGTGCTGGCTCGCGTGTTCAAGGACATCTTCCCGCGCTACAAGACGATGTGCGGCTTCCTGGTGGAGCGCAAGGGCGGCTGGGACTGCCACGGCCTGCCGGTGGAGCTGGCGGTGGAGGCGGAGCTCGGGTTCACCTCCAAGGACGACATCGAGCGCTACGGGATCGCGGAGTTCAACGCCCGCTGCCGGCACAAGGTGCTCAGCCACGTGGAGGACTGGAACCGCCTGACCGAGCGGATCGGCTTCTGGATCGACCTGGACGACGCCTACAAGACGCTCGACACGGGCTACGTGGAGTCGGTGTGGTGGGCGCTGAAGACGATCCACGAGCGCGGCCTCCTCTACGAGCGGCTCAAGGTCGTCCCCTACTGCGCCCGCGACGGGACGACCCTGTCAAGTCACGAGCTGGGGCAACCCGGTGCCTACCGGGACGTGCACGATCCCTCGATCTTCGTTCGCCTGCCGGTACGCACCGGCAACGAGGTCGTAGAGCCCGGCGACAACCTGCTGATCTGGACCACGACGCCCTGGACGCTCGTCTCCAACGCCGCCGTGGCGGTGGCGCCCGAGCTCACCTACGTGCGCGCGCGCGCGCCGCAGGGCGACGTGGCGATCGTCGCGCAGGAGCTGCTGGAGCGGGTGCTCGGAAGCGAGGCGCAGATCCTCGGCACCTTCTCCGGCGAAGAGCTGCAGGGAGTGGCCTACGAACCGCCGTTTTCGTTCATCCCCGGCAGCGATTACGGCCCGCGAGCGCACACCGTCCTGGGTGCCGACTTCGTCACCGCCACCCACGGCACCGGCCTCGTCCACACCGCGATCGCCTTTGGCGAGGACGACTTCCGCTTCGGGCAGCAGTACGGCCTGGAGGCCGTCAATCCCGTTCGCCTCGACGGCACCTACGACGAGCGGATCGCTCCCTACGCCGGCCGCTGGGTCAAGGACGCCGACGCGGATCTGACCGAGGACCTCCGGCGGCGCGGGCGCCTGCTGCGCGCGGAGACCATCGAGCACTCCTATCCCCACTGCTGGCGCTGCGGAACGCCGCTGCTCTACTACGCCAAGCCCTCGTGGTACATCGCCACCAGCCAGGTCAAGGACCGGATGCTGGCCGCCAACGAATCGGTCACCTGGCACCCCGACCACGTCAAGCACGGCCGCTTCGGCAACTGGCTGGAGAACAACGTCGACTGGGCGCTCTCTCGCGAGCGCTACTGGGGCACGCCGCTGCCGGTGTGGCGATGCGCGCAGGGGCACGTCCACGTGGTCGGGTCCCTGGAGGAGCTCGCGGAGCTCTCGGGCACGCAGCTGAGCGACCCGCACCGCCCGTTCGTCGACGAGATCGACTTCGCCTGCGCCCAATGCGGCGAGACGATGCAGCGCGTGCCGGAGGTGATCGACGTGTGGTTTGACTCCGGCTCGATGCCGTTCGCGCAGTACCACGCGTCAAGCCGCGACGACGCGCGGTTCGCTGAGCGGTTTCCCGCCGACTTCATCTGCGAGGCGCTCGACCAGACGCGGGGCTGGTTCTACTCGCTGCTGGCCGTCTCGACGCTGCTCTTCGACCGCTCCTCCTACCGCAACGTCGTCTGCCTGGGTCTGATCCTCGACGAGGAGGGCCGCAAGATGTCGAAGTCCCTGGGCAACGTCGTCGCCCCCTGGGAGGTGATCGACCGCTATGGCGCCGACGCCCTGCGCTGGTACTTCTTCACCTCCAAGCAGCCCTGGGACGGCTACCGCTTCTCCCTGGAGACGATCGGCGAGGCCGTGCGGCAGTTCCTGCTGCAGCTGTGGAACACCTACGGCTTCTACGTGCTCTACGCCAACGCCAACGGGGTGGGATCGCCGGCCCCGATCGGCGCCGGTGAGCTGGACGAGCTGGACCGGTGGGCGCTCTCCCGCCTGGAGGCCACCACGGCCTCCGTGCGTGAGCACCTCGACGCCTTCGACGCCACCGGCGCCGGCCGCGCCATCGCCGAGCTCGTCGACGAGCTCTCTAATTGGTACGTGCGCCGCTCCCGCCGGCGCTTCTGGGACGGAGAGCCAGCGGCGTTCTTCACGCTGCATCGTTGCCTGACGGTGATGGCCCAGCTGCTGGCCCCGTTCATCCCCTTCCTGGCCGACGAGATCTACGACAACCTGGACGGCAGCGAGCCGAGCGTGCACCTGTGCGACTTCCCCTCGCCCGGAGAGCGCGACCGGGAGTTGGAGGGCGCGATGGCGGTGGCGCGGGAGACGGTCCGTCTGGGCCTGGCGGCGCGGGGCCAGGCCAAGCTCAAGGTGCGCCAGCCGCTGCGGGCGGCGGTCGTGGTGGCCACCGGCTCCGAGCGTGAGGCGATCGAGCGCCTCGGCGCAATTGTGCGTGAGGAGCTCAACGTGCGCGCCCTGCGCTTCGTCTCAGAGGCCGACGAGCTGGGCGAGGTGGAGATCAAGCCCAACTACCGATCGCTCGGTCCCCGCTTCGGCAAGGAGATGCCGCTGGCGGCGGCGGCGGTGGCGGCACTGGATTCCGGCCACGTGGCCGGGGCGCTGCGCGCGGGCCAGGGCGTGGCCATCAACGTCTCCGGCCACGACCACGAGCTCGCCGCCGAGGACCTGCTGGTGTCGATGAAGCCCCTCTCCGGCTACCAGGTGGAGCGCGAGGGCTTGCACGCGGTGGCGCTGGAGACGGGAGTCGACGACGAGCTCCGCCGCGAGGGGTGGGCGCGGGAGGTCGTACACGCCGTCCAGGCCGCCCGCCGCGCCGCCGGGCTGGAGATCACCGACCGGATCGCGCTGACGCTGGACGGCGACGAGCAGCTGCTGGCCGCGGCGCACGCCCACGAGGACTACCTCATCAGGGAGACGCTGGCGGTGCGGGTGGCCTACGAGTCGCTCAGCGACGAGGTCCAGGCCGCGCAGATCGACGGCCTGGCTTTGCGCGCCGGCGTGGCGCTGGCCTAACCGGCGCTGAGTTCAGGCCAGCACCGGCTCGATCTCGGCCTCGAGCTTGTTCTTGGGGTAGGCCCCGATCACGGTCTTGGCCACCTGGCCGTGACGGAATACCATCAGCGTCGGGATCGACATCACGTTGTACTGGACCGCGGTCTGCTGGTTCTCGTCGGTGTTGAGCTTGACGACCTTCAGCGCCTCGCCGCGCTCCTTGGCGATCTCCTCCACCACCGGGCCCACCCGGCGGCAGGGACCGCACCACGGCGCCCAGAAGTCCACCAGCACCGGGACCTCTGACTCGATTACCTCGGCCTGGAAGTTATTGTCGGTGACTTCGGCGACGGTGCCTGCCATGTTGGCTCCTTGCGTGCGATCGGTTACTTCAAAAAGTATAGCGGCCGTTTTGGACCGCGCTTGATCATGACAACCTAGCCTCTCCGGGAATGGCTGACCCGACCAACGGTGAGATCGCCGCCGCGCTGGAGGAGCTCGGCGACCTGTACGAGCTCGACGGCGCGATCATCCACCGGATCGTCGCCTACCGCAACGCCGCCAAGGCGGTCCGGGAGGCTCCGGTTTCGATCTGCGCCCTGGCTCGCCAGGGCCGCGCCACCGAGCTGCCCGGTATCGGTGCCACGATCCAGGAGAAAGTGCTGGCTCTGGCCGACGAGGGCGTGATCCCGTCGGCGGCGCGGTTGCGGGCGAAGTTTCCGGCGGGGTTGATCGAGATCACGCGCCTGCCGGGACTGGGGCCCAAGCGGGCCCGACGGCTGTGGGAGGAGCTCGGCATCGAGTCGCTGGCCGGGCTGCGAGAAGCGGCGGAGCAGCACCGGATCCGCGCGCTCAAGGGCTTCGGGCCCAAAGCCGAGGACGCACTCCTGGCCGCGGCCAGCACCGCCGCTGCGGGGGAGCGGCGCGTCCGGGTGGTGCTGGACAAGGCGCTGACGGCGGGCGAGCAGCTGGTGGCCGCCCTGCGCGCCCATCCGGCCGCCGAGCGGGTGGAGCTGGCCGGTTCGGCGCGGCGGATGACCGACAGCGTCAAGGACCTCGACGTGATCGTCACCGCTACTGACGGGCTGGCGCTGGCGCGCGCCGCGGCCGCGCTGGAGCTGGTGGAGTCGGCGGGCACCCCTACGGAGGCGGGCGTGCGGATGCGCACGCACACGGGCCTGAAGGTGGACCTGAAGATCGTCGCCCCCGACCAGTTCGGCAACCTGCTCCAGCACTTCACCGGCTCCAAGGAGCACAACATGGCGCTGCGCGACGCGGCGGTCCGCCGGGGCCTCCACGTCTCCGAGTACGGCGTCCTCGACGACGCCACCGGAGAGACCCATCGCTGCGCCACCGAGGCCGAGGTCTACGGCCTGCTCGGCCTGGGCTACATCGAGCCCGAGCTGCGCGAGAACCGCGGCGAGCTGGAGGCAGCAGCCGCCGGCACGCTGCCCGAGCTGATCGAGCCCGGCGCGCTGCGCGGCGACCTGCACTGCCACACCACCGCCTCCGATGGCACCGCCTCGATCGCTGAGATGGCCACCGTGGCTCGCGCGGCGGGCTACGAGTACCTCGCCATCACCGACCACTCCGCCAGCTTCGGGTTCGGTGAGGATCTCTCGCCGGACCGCCTGCGGGCGCACATCGACGCCATCCGCAGCACGGAGGTGGAGGGAGTGCAGCTGCTGGCTGGATCGGAGGTCAACATCCTGCCCGACGGCTCGCTGGACTACGACGACGACGTGCTGGCCGAGCTTGACTGGATCATCGCCAGCGTGCACTCGTCCTTCCGCATGGGGTCCGAGGCGATGACGGCCAGGATCCTGCGCGCCGTGCAGCATCCGCTGGTCGACGCCATCGGCCACCTGTCCGGGCGCAAGATCGAGCGCCGTCCGGCCTATGCGTTCGACACGGAGGCGGTGATCGCGGCGGCGGCCGCCACCGGGACGATGCTGGAGATCAACTCCAGCCCTGATCGTCGCGACCTCAACGAGGTCAACGCCCGCGCGGCGGCCGCGGCGGGCGTTCCGATCGTGATCAATTGCGACGCGCACCGAACCGGCGGATTCGCGGTCGCGCGCTACGGGATCGCGACAGCTCGCCGGGCCTGGCTGACGCCCGCGGCTGTGGCCAACACCAGGCCGTGGTCGGAGCTGGCCGGGATGCGCAAGCGCGCATCCCGGGTCTAGGCTCGCGGCTGAGCCCGGCCCGGACGTCCCGAGGCGCCGCCCAGCTCGAACAGGTTGGAGCGGAACCCCGGCGTGCGCACGAGCCGGATCGGTCGGAGCGGCGAGGTCCGCTCGATGTAGAAGCGGGCCCCGTCGCGCTCTTCGATCGCCCTCACCGCGGGCGCCTGCCGGCGCCAGGCCAGCGCCCAGATGATCGCAAAGCCCGTGGCCACCGCCGGTACCTGGGGCAGCACCAGGCTCAGCGCACCCGCGCCGATGGTGGAGAAGAGCAGCGGCCACAGCCGGTTGAGCACGGTGCGGCCGGGTTGGAGCTCGGGCAGCGTCGGCCGGGTGCGGGCGCTGGAGAGCAGGGACGCGATCGCCGGCGATGCGGCGCCGCGGCGCCCGAGCCACCCGCCGGCGAGACCCGCGATCACCCACCATCCAGCGGCGACGGGAACGATAAGGTCGTCGCCGGCATCGCTGGCCGCCGCCAGCGTGACAGCCGCGAGGGCAGTGGCCGCCCCCGCGCTGATGAGGACGGTGATGCGCAGGAAATCCGAAAACCGCATCGCTACTCGATCAGCATCGCCAGCAGATCCCGCACCCCGTCCGGGCCCTCGACCATCACGTCGGCCTGCGCGGCGATCTCCGAGGGACCGTCGTCTGAGCCCACGCCGATCAGGACGGCGTGCTGCAGCGTGCCCTCGGCGACCAGCTGCCGGAGCATCGCAAAGGCGTCCAGGTCGGTGACGTCGTCGCCGGCGTATAGGGCGACGTCGATGTCCTCCTCGCGCAGGAGCTTGGCGATACCGGCCCCCTTGTCGATTCGCACCGGCGGGCGCACCTCCAGCACCTTGCGGCCCCAATGGGTCTGGAGCCCGGCCTGCTGGGCGCGCGCGGCGACGGCATCGATCGCCGCGCGCGCCGCCTCCTCGTCCCGGGCCCCCCGCCAGTGGAAGGCGACGATCGCGCCCTTGTCCTCCATCCTCACGCGGCTGCGACGCAGCTCCGAGGTGTCAGCCTCCCGCCCGAACTCGCAGATCCTCCGCGCCCACTCCTGTAGCCCCGGGTCAAGCATCGCCTCGGTCCAGCCGGTGCGAAGCAGCTCGGCGCCGTGCGAGCCCAGGTAGGTGATCGTCCCGATCGAGACCATCGCCCGCGCCTCGGAGGCGCGGCGACCGCTGACGCAGGCCACCACCGCGTACTTGCGCGCCAGCGCGATCAACTGCTGGCGCGTGCCCTCGGGCACGTTGGCCTCGGCGGCGTGCTCGACGATCGGTGCCAGCGTGCCGTCGATGTCCAGCAGCACCGCTGCCCGCGCCGGGCGGTTGCGCAGCGGCGCGAGCGCTTCGGAGAAGAGCGCTGGAGTCACGGCTCCTAGTATGCCGCGCATGTCGGGTGACCGGTGGCTCAAGCTGACCGTGACCGGCACCGTCGCGGGTCTCTTCAGCGGGCTGTTCGGCGTCGGTGGCGGAACGGTGATCGTGCCGCTGCTGGTGCTATGGCTCGGCTACGACGAGCGGACCGCCACGGGAACGTCGCTGGCGGCGATCGCCGTGATTGCGGTGATGGCCACGATCATGCAGGGCGCCTTCGGCAACGTCGAGCTCGGCAAGGGGCTGCTGGTCGGCCTCCCGGCCGTCGCGGGGGTGCTGGTGGGCACCTGGCTGCAGCAGCGGATGCCGGCCGACACGCTGGGGGTGCTGTTCGCACTGCTGCTGATCGCCGTGGCACTGGACCTGGTCCTGACGTGATCCTGGTGATCTCCATGGGCGTGGCGGCCGGCGTCGTCAGCGGCCTGCTAGGCGTCGGGGGCGGGATCCTGTTCGTGCCGACGCTGACCCTGGTCCTGTCGCTCTCCCAGGTCCGCGCCGAGGCCACCTCGCTGCTGGCGATCGTGCCCGTGGCGATGGTGGGAGCCGCCCGCCAGCACCGTTACGGCAACCTGGTCATCCGCGACGCGCTCATCGTCGGGGGCCTCTCGGCCGTCGGCGTGGCGGCGGGGACGACGCTTTCCACCTTGCTACCCGAGCGGGTGCTAAAGCTGGCCTTCGCCGCGCTGATGCTGTTAGTCGCCAGCCGCTTCCTGCGCCGCTCGCTGCGACATCGACGCGGAGGCGACGATGGGAGCTGACCCGGTCCTCCTGCTCCACGGCCAACCCGGCGCGGGAGCGGACTGGCGCCAGGTGCAGGCGGCGATCGATGGCCGGGTGCGCACGATCGCTCCGGACCGACCCGGTTGGGATGGGCGCAGCGACGCCCGCGGTCTCCCGAGCGCGTGAGCGCACTGGTGCTGGCTGCGCCCACGGCCAACCCGGCGTCGCTGAACGATCTCGACCGCTGGCTCGCCGCCCCCCTATTCGGAATGGCGGCGGCCGCCGCGGTGCTGGGAGGGGCCAGCGTGGTGCTGTCCTCCTCCCGCGCCCGGGGGCGGGTGTCAGCACGGATGCGGGTACCGGAGGTCTACCTGGGTGAGGCGCGGCGGATCCTGCGCTCACCGCGAGCTTGGCGTTCGTTCGCCCACGAGCAGCGCGCGCTGCTACAGGAGCTGCCGGAGCTGGAGCGTGCACTGGACGCGATCACGGCGCCGACCGCGGTCGTGTGGGTTCGGGGGGACCGCGTGGTGCCGCTGCGCTCGGCCGAGCTCCTGAGCGCCGAGATACCTCACGCCGAGTTGCACGTACTTCCGGGGATCGGGCACCTGCTGCCGCTGTTCGACGCCGAGCGTCTGGCCAAGGTGATCGTGCGGGTCAGCGGCGGTACCAGCGACGGCGCCCCGTGAGCTCACGCCCGGCGCCGCCGACGCGGTGGGGTGCTCAGCGCCCGTCCGGAGTGGGCTCGACGTCGGGCTGCGGGTCCGGATCGATGGGGGTGGACGGCTCGGAAGGCGCCGGCACCGTGGCGGGTTCCTCGGGAGTCCCAGGTGTGCCGGGGTCGGGCACGGCCGGGGATATCGGCGCATCGGGCACCACCGGGCTGATCGGTTCCATCGGCTGCGGAACCTCGAGCGTGGGACTGCTGGCGGAGAGGGTCATGTATTCGACCTACCCTGCCGGCTCGGCTTCTATCCGCGCGGTCCTTGGAGGTGGCGGGGAAGACGCGCTCCAGCAGCTCGAACAGGTTCTGAAAGTGCCGCTCACGGGCGGCCTCGTCAAAGGCCGCGGTGTCGGCCATCGTGTACCCGTGCCGCGCGCAGTCGTAGATCTCGGTGCGGTGTCGCACGCCGGCCTCCTCCAGCGCGCCGTCCAGGACAGCGATCTACTCCACGCTCATGCTCGGATCCTGGTCGGCGTGACCGAAGTACACCTCCGCCCGCAGGTTGCAGAGCGTGCGATGGGGGCTGTCGGGAGCGTCGGTGACCAACCGACCGGCGTGAAAGCCGCCGAAGGCCACTACGCGCTCCGGATGGGCGACGGCGATCCTCAGGCCGACTCGGGCGCCCATGCAGTAGCCGGTTATCGCCACCGGCCCGGGGGCCACATCGGCGAGGAGGTCCAGGTGGCCGCGCCATCGGCGGCCGCGCTCTCCGGCGCGAGCTGTGCCATCAGCGGCTGCAGCGCAGCGAAGAAGCTCGCCCGCTGCTCGGGATCGGTGAGGTCGGGCAGCGGCAGCACCGGCGCTCGTCCGGCCCGGTAGAAGACGTTGGGAGCGAGCACCACGTAGCCCCGCTGCGCAATCCGGCCGGCTATCTCCCGGAGGGTCGGGCGCAGGCCGAAGGCGTCCATGATCAGCAGCACCGCCGGGTGGTCGCCGTTACCGTCGGGGCGCGTGAGGTAGGCGTCGGCCACGCCGTCGGGGGTGGCGATGTCGATCGTCGAGCTGTGCATGTCCACAGGATCGCACGGTCCACCCGGCGCCCCTTCAGTACCGTCTGAGACAGGTGTCCGGAGATCCCCACGACAGCTCCCTGACGCGCGTGCAGCCCTTCTTCACGCGCCTGCTCACCCAGGACGCCTCGGGCCGCTCGTGGCTCTCGGCGCTGCTGGCGGCCTCGCCCCACGGCCGCGAGCGCCTCGGGGAGCTGGTCCACGCCCCCGGCTGGCTGGTGACGCCGCTCGCCGTGCCCACCGTGAACGGGCGGCTGGCCTGCTTTGACTTTCCCGTGGCGCCCTCCCGGGAGCTGCTGGCCTGGTTCATCGACCACCCGGGTGAGCTCGTGTGGCCGGGCGACAGCGAGCTGTCCCGCGAGTCGACGATCCTGCGACGAGCGCTGCTGCGTGACGATCCGCCGGGGTCCCAGGAGCGGGCTCAGGAGCGAGCCCGTCAGCTCCTGGCCGCCCGAACGCCGCTGTCCCAGGAGTGGTGGCGTTTTGAGGGCATCGCCAAGCCGGATTGCGTCCTCATCACCGACCGGCTCGTGATCACCGTGGAGGGCAAGCGAACCGAGTCGCTCGCCTGCGCCACCAACTGGTACCCGGCGCGCTCGGAGCTGGTCCGGACCATGGAGGCGGCCCGGGAGCTCGCCCAGGACAAGCGGTGGGCGTCGCTGCTGCTTACCGAGGAGCCGCTGGCCGAGGGAACCGACGAGCACCTGAAGCGTGCGCTATCCCAAGCCGCTCCGCACCTGGACGCCGCCGGGGGGGAGGAGTTGCGGACCTCCTACCTGGGCAACCTCACCTGGCGGGAAGCCTGCGCTGCCGTCGGCATCCCGTTCGAGTCCCTCCCCGAGGCGACCGACGAGCTGGCCGAAGCTGCAGGCTCCTGAGCGCTGCGCGGCGATGCGGCCAGAGGGCAAGCGGCCGGACACGGTCCTCAACGCGTGGAGCCGGATGTCGGTGGAGTTCCATGGCGCACCGTGATCAAGGCATAATCGGCCAGGTGAGCGCTCGGGTGGCAACCGCACCGATAGCCGCGGCGGGACTGATCGCCGGTTACGCCGTGGCGCTGGCCAGCGGATCGCGCCCGCTCGGAGGCCTGGTCCTGGCCGGATTCGGTCTGGCCTGCATCCTGATCTGGTTGCGGCGAGACGGGCGCCGCAACGCAACGATCTTGGCACTCGCCGGACTGAGCGCCTTCGCCCTGTCGCACGTGATCGGGCTGATCATCGGCGCCTGGCCGGCGGTTCTACTCGCCGCCGCGGCGATCGCCACCGTGTGCTGGCGGCAGTCCGACGCGCGTCACCTCAGCCCCGGCCGCGTATCCTCAGGAGCCTGATATGGGACGACTCTCGCTCGCAGCGGCGCTGGCTCAGGGAGCGCTGGCCACCCGCCGCCAATGGCAGGCGCTGCCGCCGGAGCGTCGTGCTCGGCTCCAGGTTCTGATTCGCCAGGCGGCTGGCAGACCCTCCGCCCTGTCCGCGGCGGAGCGCCGGGAGCTGCGAATGCTGGTCGGCGACCTGAAGCTGGGCGAGGCGGTCCGGAGCAGCGCGACGCGGGCGACTGCTCGGCGCGGCTTCCGGCGGCGGTAATCGCGAGGCGCTGACCGGGCCGCGTTGACCCGGCCGGCTCGGGCTCAGCCCAGACGCCACTCGATCGGACCGAGCCCCGGGAAGCGGAGCGCCTCGGCGGCCGCTCCGGTGAGGTCCCACTCCCGGCCCGCGATATACGGCCCGCGGTCGATCACCGGCACGCGGATGGCCCGCCCGCCGTAGCGGAAGATCACCTCGGTTCCGCATGGCAGGGTCTTGTTGGCCACGCCCAGCTCGGGGACCTTCAGGACTCCGCCGCACGCGATCGGCAGCCCGTAGTCGGTGTACACCGAGGCGATGCTCACGTTGAAGACACCCGGCGGCAACTGCGCCGGATTCAGTAGCGCGCCCGAGAGGTTGAGCTGGTCCAGGTGATACCGCGCGACGGCGAGCTGGAAGTGGGCGATCGCCAAGCGCACCTCGGCATCGCTGGGCGCCCCTTTGGACGGAGCGGCGGTGACCGAAGCGGGCGCCAGGAGGGTGGGACCGTGCGCCGGCAGCGCGGCCTGCTGGCTCTGAGCGGGTTGGGCGCTCCTGTGGCCGGCCTGAGCGGCGCCGGCGATGGGCTCGACCGCCTGAGGATGGGCCTGGCGCGCCGTGCTCACCGGATTGGCGGCGACGGTCCCGCTGTGGTGCTGTCCGGCGCTGGAGCCACACCCGGCCAGCACCAGCGCCGTCGTCAATGTTGCGGCCAGCGGTCTGATCGCGTCACCGTAGCCACCTCAGGCGTTCCCCGCGTTGGCCCCGAGGCTGTTGAGCCACGCGCGTATCGATTGACCCGCCGGTGTCGCCTGACCCTCCCCATAACCCGTGGTCGCTTTGGCCAGCGTCACCCCGTTGACAGTGGACCAGCCGTACTCGATGGAGGTTCCCGAGGGGGCGAAGCGCGCGATCGCCTGCCCCTGATGCAGGATGCTGCCGGCGGGCGCGATCTCAGTGATCTGCTCGGCGACGTACTGCACCTTGCCGGCGTCCGGCCCGGCAAGGAGCTCGAAGTACACCAGCGGCTGGCCGGCGTACCAGTTGGGGATGATCGCGAGCACCTTGACCGCGCAGGGGGCCAGGATCGGTGCTCCGACCGGCATGCTCGCGTCCACGCCCTGGTCGGTGCGTTCCCACGTCGTGACGTACTGCAGCGGGTCGATGTACCTCGCGTTGGTCACGCGGGCAGCGACCAGCTCCAGCCACAGCTGACCTTTGACCTCAGTGAGCGATGGTGCGTGGGCGTTGACGTCACCGACGGGAGCCCCACCGCTGAGCACCGCCTGCTCGCCGGCGGTCGGCTCGATCGCGTGCGGGCGAGCCTGGGGGCTCGCGCCGCTCGGGTCCGCTCCGCGCGGTGCGCTGCTGACGGCGCGCGTCCCTGCGCACCCTGCGACGCCGAGCGCGAGGATCAGAACCGCGGCGCGGATCCTCATCGGGCGAGGCGGAGCACCCGTAGATCCTCTTTCGCTCCAATGCCACTGCTCACTGCGCTGGACGGTATCGCGGTTCCGCCGGGACCGCGCTGGTGTGAGACTTGCCAGCGTGCCATGATTGAGCTCATGAGCGACGAGGATCCGGACCAGGACAGCTTCGAGGAGAGAGTTCGCGCGATCGCGCGGGAGGTCAGCCGGTCGGTCGAGCGAATGGCGGACTTCGACATCGACGAGATCGCCGAGGCTGTCGGCGTCGACGCTGCTCGGGCGAAGGCGTTGGCTGACTCCGTCGGGCGATGGCTCAGCAGCCAAGCCGAGAACCTGGGCGAGGATCTGCCGTTCTGGGGGGCGCTGGGCGGGCGCGCTATGGCCAACCACCCGCCGCGCACGGAGGGCCCGCACCCGCTGGATGTGCCAACCGCGGAGCAGGGCCTCGCGCTCAGTGCCCTGGATTCCGGTCGTTGGATGGTCGAGCCCGGAAGCGACGAGCTCGTGACACACGGCGAGGGACCGGAACCCAGCGAGGCGATGGGGCTGGTCAGTGAACTGCGCGCCCGTGACTGGGTGGCGGCCAACGGTGAGGTCACGTTGGTCGGTCGTAACGCCCTCAGCCGGTGGTTGGACAGCTCCAACCCGTCGTAAGCAACTGGTTATCGCGCGCGTTTGGCGTCGCGCTCGGCGAATGCCTTGAAGTTCAGCAGTTGCTTTCGCATCATCAGGAGGTCCCCAAGAGCAAGCGCTTGGCCCGCGAGGACTGAGCTCTCGGCCCGCGATCACACGCGGCGAGCGACGTCCCGGAGCAGTCGGCGGACGATCAGCTCGTGTCCGCCTGTGCCGATTACGATGGCGCGGTACGCGCGGCCCGGCCTCGGTGAACCCCGAGCCACTGGAGGCCGCCGTCGCCATGGCCACCGCACAGGTCAGCTTCGCGCGCGAGCAGCCCGACGACGCGCGCCTTCTCAACGCGGCCGTCCGTCGTTACGCCCGCGACAATCGGAAGCTACCTTCCTGGCTGTAGCACGAGGTCGCTCAAGCAGCTCGTGCTCTCCCGCAGCGGTGACTGGGAGTACGCCGGCAGGTCGGCGTACTCCCAAAGGAGTAGCCGCGCGCCGTTCGCCCGGCCGATGACAGCTCGTGAGTAGCCGAGCAGCGTCCCAGGGCTATGTTGAGCGGGCCGGCGTGGCGTTGGATCTCGACGACTCCCAGGATCCCTCTGGCGCGCTGCGGGACATCAAGCAGGTCTCAGCCACCGCGTTGCACGATCTGCGAGCGACACTCGGCGTTCTGCGCGACCAGGCCGACGCAGCTCCGACCGCGCCCGCGTCTGACCTCGACGCGCTTGCCGGGCTCGCGGATCGCGCGCGGTCTGCCGGGCTGCACACGGACGTAGATGTCCGGGTGAACGGTGTCGTCGTCCCTTCGGCCATCGGCGGGGCGGCGTTCCGGATTGTCCAAGAGGGGTTGACCAACGTGTTGCGCCACGCGGACGCGTCAAGCGCGCGCGTCGGCATCCGGGCGAGGTCGGACACGCTCGACATCGAGATCACTGACGATGGGCACTCCGACACCGCCGGCGTGAGCCCGGGGCTCGGTCTGCGCGGGATGGCCGAACGGGCGGCGGCACTCGGGGGCCGACTTGACGTCGGTCCGCGCGCGGAAGGCGGCTGGCGGGTCCACGCGGTGCTTCCGCTGGGCGGCGGAAACCGCTCGTGACTGCAACTCGGGTCGTGCTGGCCGAGGACCAGCCGATGGTCAGAGCCGGCTTCCGCTCTTTGCTGGACTCCCGCAACGACATCGACGTCGTCGGCGAAGCCGCAACGGGGACGGACGCGCTTCAGCAGGTCCGCGCGCTGCGCCCCGATGTCGTGGTGATGGATATCCGGATGCCTGAGCCTGGATGGACTGGAGGCAACGCGTCGCATCACACAGGATCCGGCGCTCAGCCGCACCCGCGTCTTGGTGCTGACCACCTTTGAGCTTGACGAATATGTGTTCGGAGCGCTTGACGCCGGCGCCAGCGGCTTCCTGCTCAAAGGGGGCGAGCTCGCCGACCTCGTGCATGCGATCCGGGTTGTCGCCGGTGGCGAGTCGCTGCTTGCCCCCAGCATCACGCGACGGCTGATCCAGACCTAGCGGACTACCGCCAACACGCACAACCCCAAGCTGATCTCCGCAGACGGCCGCACGACCTGGGCGCTGCTTGACATGCCCAATCCTGACGTTGGGCTCGGAACCGGGGTGATGAGCCGCATCCAGCCGGCGATGCGTGCCGCCGCGCCCGCCGGTGTGGCGGTGTCGGTGACCGGCTTTGAGCAGATCCAGAGCGCGGGCGGCGGGGGGGGCGGTGCGCCCAGCGTGCTGGTCGAGACGCTGATCGGGGGCCTCGGCGATCGCGATCGTGCCGTTGCTGATCGCCATCCCGTCGATTCTCACCACCTTCCTGCTGGTGCTCGGACTGACCCAAGCGATCAGCGTCAGCTTCCTGATCGAGTATCTCGTCGCGCTGATGGGCCTCGGAGTCGCGATCGACTACTCGCTGCTGCTCATCACCCGCTGGCGCGAGGAACGGGAAGCCGGCCGCTCCAACGAGGACGCGATACTCGCTTCGGCTCCGACGGCCGGACGCGCGGTGGTGCTGAGCGGTGCGACGGTAGCGGTCGGGCTGCTCTCCCTCGTGCTCCTGCCGGTGCCGTTCCTGCGCAGCATCGGTCTCGGGGGGATGCTGATCCCGCTCGTGGCGATCACGGCCGCCGTCACGCTGCTGCCGGTGATGCTCGTCTCATGGGGTCCCGCGCTCGACAAGCGACGTGTCCGCTCGGGGTCTACGACCTTCAGTCGCAGATGGGAGTCCTGGGGGAGGATGGTCGTGCGCCGACGCTGGGTCGCGGGCGTCCTCGGCGTCGCGATCGTACTCGGGCTCGCCGCCCCAGCCCTGTCGATGAACACCGGCCAGCCCCGCGCCAACTCACTCGGCGGCAGCGGACAGCCCGCGCAGACCCTGCACGCCCTCGAACGCCAAGGCGTTCCCAGCGGGGTCGTGTTCCCAATCCAGGTGCTCACCCACGGCGGACCAGCCGCCGTCGACCGGGCAGGGGCAATCGCTCGCGCGACACCGGGCGTGTACACCGTCCTGGCTCCTGCGACGCCGGCCTTCCGCCAGGGCCAGACTCGCTGCTCAGCGTGGTTCCCAGCGCCGAGGGCAACACCTCGGCGGGCACCGCGACCGTCTCCCGCCTGCGCGCAGCCATGGCGAGCGTTCCGGGCCGTGCGGAGGTCGGTGGCAACACCGCCCAGAACGTCGACTTCAACAGCGCGGTCTACGGCAATTTCCCGCTGATGCTCGCCGCGATCGCGATCGTGACCTTCCTACTGCTCGCGCGCACGCTTCGCTCCGTAGTCCTGGCCGTCAAGGCGGTCCTCGTCAACCTCGTCTCGCTCGGTGCCTCCTTCGGCTTCCTGGTGCTCTTCTGGCAAGACGGCCACGGCTCGAACCTCATCTACGGGGTGCCCGCGACCGGCTCTATCCGCAACTGGATTCCGATTGTCTCCTTCGCTTTTCTCTTCGGACTCTCGATGGACTACGAGGTCTTCATCCTCGCCCGAATGCGCGAGGAATACGACCGCACCGAATCCACCAGTCAGGCGGTCGTCTGCGCCCTGGCCCGCACCGGACGACTGGTGACCTGCGCCGCGCTGATCCTCGCGCTCTCGTTCCTGTCGCTCACCGCCGGTCCCGACATCGTCGTCCAGATGATCGCGAGCGGGCTCGCCGTCGGGATCCTGATCGACGCCGTGATCGTGCGCACGCTCCTTGCCCCCGCGCTCGTCGCGATCATGGGTCACTGGAACTGGTGGATGCCCAGCGGCGTCGCGCGGCTGTTCCGCCTGGTGCCGGCGCCAAAGCCTCCCTCGGCGATCAACGCCAGCGTTGAGTAACGCTTACCGGGTGCCGGTCGCCGCCAGATCGAGCCTTGAATCGCGGAGCATGGATGCGGCCCTGAATCCCGCCTTGGCTGAGGCTCGCTTCTGCCAGGCGCGGCCAGCCGGCAGCGGTGACGTTCCCGCGTCAGATCTCCTGCTCGCATTGCGGCTACGCCGCCTATTTCAACCCGAAGCCCGTGGCCGCCTTCTTGATCGGCGGACGGCAAGACGGGTAACCATCCTTGTCGACCCGTAGTCGCCAAGGCCCTTGGGTCCGCTGGAGCGCGACCCTGTCGATGGCGGCGGCTGTGGCATTGCTAAGCGTTGCAGCGACGGTCTCCGACCACGAGCCGGTCCCGTCCTGGAGGCGTGTCGGCGGCGTTGATTCTGGCCGGCTTCGGCGTGATCGCCGTCACCCAAGCGCCCGGCTGGACTCGTGCCGTGGAAGGGTCCCTCGTCGCCGGGGCGGCCTGGGCGATCGCAGCCACGTTCGCCGGCAAGCTAGTCCTCGTGCTCTACGGCGCTCCAATCGCTGCGATCGTGGTGGTCTTCGGCCAGGGGCTTGCGGCGATCCGCCTGAAGGCGACCCGTCCTGGCGCCCGCGCGCTCACTCGCTCAGGGCGCTCGGAACCGTCGCCCTGAGCTTCGGGCGCTTCCCTACGGGCTGGTGGCGCGCCACGCGACCGTCACCGTCGAACACTCAAACCGAGGAGTGATTGCCGAACGAGCATTTGCCTTCCACGGCATCGCGCTGGGTGACACTGCGACGAACGTGAAGCGGATCATGGGGCGGCGCCGGCATCAGCCTGGTCAAGCGCGTCTACGCAGCGCCCGTTGCAGCGAGGACACGATCCACTCCGAACCTGACTACATCCCCTACCCGTTCTGCCAGCCGAGGCTAGGCCACCGTCGATGGCTCACCTTCTTCGGCAGCTACCTGCAAGCCGGAACGCCGATCACGGGCGTATGGCTCACAACCTGGCGGCTCCAATGAACCAACCCGCCTACGCTCCAATGAACCAACCCGCCTAGTTACCACCGGAGGTCTCGCCTGCGACGGCTGGCGCGGGCCGCGACGCCGTGGTCGAGGTCACCGGTGAGCCCGACGTGGTGGAATCGGCCGATGGCGCTGCCGTGGTTGGCGCTGGCGCAGTGGACGGCGACGGGGTCGGGGTCGACGCCGGCACAGTGGCCGGTGCAGCCGTCGCCGGAGCCTGGCCCGCGGCTGGCGCACTGGCCGGAGCAGACGCCGGCACGCTGGCCGGTGCAGCCGGTGCAGCCGGTGCAGCCGGTGTCGTGTGGGCGGGCGGTGCGGGCGTGGCTGCCGACGCTGCTTGCGGCGCAACCGTCGGCGGCGCAACCGTCGGCGGCGCAACCGTCGGCGGCGCAACCGTCGGCGGCGCAACCGTGGGCGGCGCAACCGTGGGCGGCGCAACCGTCGGCGGCGCTGCCTGCGCTGTGGTCCGCGCTGGTGTCGCCGGCACCGGACTGGTCCGCACCCCCGCTGGGGCCGGTGTCGCTGTTCTCGGGACCGGTGTCGACTTCGGCGAGACGGCCCGCGCCGATGGGGCGCGGGTCCGAGCCGCAGCCGACGCCTCCCGCTGGGCACCGGCCACCGCCGCCCCGGCCTGCGCCGCAGCGGCAGCCGTGCTCATCCCCCGAGCCCCCGTCCGGACGATGCGCTCGGTCCCCGCGCTGCGCTGCCCGGAACTGCTTCGGAGCGGGGCAGACGATGTCGTGCCCGCGCTGGCGCTGCGAGCGGCCGCCATACGAACCACTCCTGCCGACGCGACATGCCCCACACTCGTCGAGCCGCCGACATCGCGGGCCACATGGGCAGGAGTAGCGGCGCCCCAGGCGCGGCCACTCCGATGCTGACCGAGCAGACCATTAAGCACCCCGAGCATCCGCGAGCCGTCCCCCCTCGCGCCCGGCGGATAGACCCCGATCTCCAGATGGGGACCAGTCGAGATCCCGACGATGCCGTAACCCACCTCACTGATCTGCTGGCCTGCCTTGACGTGCTGCCCCACATGCACGCGGTTGGAGCCCGCGTGACCGTAGTAGACCTCCATTCCCTTCAGCGGCCCCGATGTGATCTGGAGGATGGGCGCGTTGGGCCCGAATCCGCTGATGCCCTCACCGATTATCACGCCGTCGCCCATCGCGTAGAGCGGCGTCCCGCCCGGAGCGGAGTAGTCGACGCCTTGATCGACGTACCCATTGACCAGGTAGCCGCGAGGCAGGGGAAGCGCGACGCCGTTTGTGAGCACGTAGGTGGACTGCTGCGAGGAAGGCGTGGCGGGCGCCACGACGGCGACGCGCTGCCCACCCGCGGTTCCCCCCGCCGCCGGGACGGACGAGCTGGCCGGCGTCGTGCCAGACGGTGAGGGTCCCACCCCACCAGCCGGCCCTACGGGCCCCGCACTCGATCCCCGCGGCGCTGGGGCACTCGACCCCCGCGGCGCCGCTCCTAGAGCGGTGTGGCTGCCGGCGGCCGCCTCCGCCTGCGGCGCTCGGGTCGCCGCGTGCCCAGCGCGGAGCGAGCCGACTGTCCGATCGCTCGTGAGCTGCGCGCTGACGAAGGTGCGGTGGTCGGGTGCCGCGGCGGCGGCGCCCGCCTCACCCATCACCAGCACGGGAGCCTTGAACATGACCGCCCACGTCTGGACGTCAATCGCCCCGGTTGCGGTCAGGCTGTGCTGGCGCTGGAAGTCGCGCACTGCGCCACGTGTCTGTGGTCCGAAGATTCCGTCCACTGCCAGGTGGGTCAGCGGGAGGACCTCGTTCATGCGGCGTTGCGCCGCCGCCACGAGTCCGCCTTCGCTGCCGATGCGGAGCACGACCCGCTGGCTGGCGACCCGCAGGGAGCCGTCGGTTCCGGCGTTCGTGGTTCCTCCGACGTTCGGAACGGAGGCCGAGGCCACAGCGGCGATGCCGCGCGGGAGCACAGGGGCGGCGGCGAGCGCCGCGCTCAGGGCCAGCGACGCGCTCTTGCGCCGACGCCGGGCGCTGCGTCCCAACTCGAGAAGCCTCCGACGCTGCACCGATCTGGCCAGCGAGCGCTCCCACAGCTCAATCGAGCCGAGATCCCGGACAAGGGAGGTCCCTTCACATGTCGCATCACAGCGCACAGAGGACAATGAGTGTTCCTTTCGGTTATTGGCCTCCGGGGTTAGCTGACGGGCTCGCGCTTACCGATCGCGCTACGCCGCACTATTTGACGGCGATTCGCCCCAGCGGCCTCAGCCGCAACGGGTCCCCCGGTCTTCGTCCCACGAGAACGAAGATTCGGCGTTTGAGAATTCTCAATCAGGATAGCCCGGCGGCCAGCGGAGAGTCGCGCGACCCCCGTTGGTTCCTCTGAACAGCCGCAGCACGATCCCGCCAAGCTGCGCCTCGAGGGGTGCCTGGGTCGAGTCGTCGGTGTGCCTCACCGGCGCGCCGCGGATCTCGTGGAACGCTCGCACCAGCCGTCCCCGGCGCCCGATCTGCAGCGGCACAACCTCGACGCCATCACCGGCCTCGCGGACGCCGGCGAGGCTACTGGGAAGCTGGGCGAGTGATTCGAGACCCTCGGCGATGCAGGGGCCCGCGAGGGTGCTCGCCACGGCGTCGACCATAGACGTCACCTGAAAGCTCGGCACCGCCTTGCGAAGCTGGCTGGCCACGGTGCGGTTGAAGACGGTGACGATCAGCCGCCGGCCGGGGCGGGCGTGCTCAACGACGAGCGCAATGCGGAGAACTTCGATGTCGTCGCGCGAGGCGACCATCGTCACGTCGAAGTCACCGGTCAGGACCGACGCGATCTCGCGGTCGTTGGGACGGCGCAGCCAGCGTACGCTGGCCCCGGCCCGGACGAGGGCGACCTCAACCGAACGCGGAAGAGCCCCGTCGCCGATCAGCAACACCGACTGCGCCGGCCCCGCTGTGGCTGTGAGATTCTTGGGGCGCTCTATCACAGCACCCTGCCGGATCGGGATCGCAACAACGACCCTCGCTGCATCATCACGAGCTCCGTCCGGTCCTGGACGGCCGCCTTCGAGACTCTCGGATGGACGTTCGGGGCTCGCAGGATCGTGACAGCCATCGAGAACCTCTCTTGTTCGGGCGCGGAACACCGGGGACCAAGAACCAGCGATCTCCCCGGGAAAACGCAGCCGGGTCTTCGTCCGATTCGCTTTGTCGGACGTTAGCCCAAGAAAGTCACGCTCCGGGGACGCAGTTACATCGAAGCGGGTCTCCCGCCGCGGTCGTGGTGCACCGGGTATCCGCCAGGAGGCGTGCGGTCCAGCTGTTGAGGGTTCCACTGCTGCGGAACCAGGTATCAGGGTTGATACCGTTGTTCCCATGGCGATGACGTTGCGGCTCACCGACGATGAGGCCGAGGCCCTGCGCTTACGCGCGCAACGGGAGGGCCGTTCTATGCAGGAGATCGCCCGAGCGGCGCTACGTGAGTACGTCGATCGCGCCAGCCGCCGAGAGCTGCTTGATCAGGTCCTCGACGAGGAACTTCCGCGCTACGCCGAGGCCCTGCGCCGCTTGGCCGAGTGATCTACCTCCAGCTCGACGACGTGCTGCACGTCGCCATCCGTGCCCTCGGGGTCCAACCGGAGGTGCGCGACCACGGGTTGCTGGAGTCAGCGTTAGGCCGGCCCCAGGCGACCGCGTTCGGGGAGGACGCATACCCTTCGATTCACGAGAAGGCAGCCGCGCTACTGCATTCACTCGCTCGCAATCACGCCCTCGTGGACGGCAACAAACGCCTTGCGCTCGCGGCAACGATCGCGTTCTACGGCATGAACGGCGTTCGCCTCACCTTCTCCAACGACGAGGCGTACGAACTAGTCATCGCCGTCGCAGCCGGCGAACTGGACGACGTCGCGGTGATCGCCGAGGCACTCGCGGCGCATTGCTCAACACGCGCCTGATCGTAAGCGGGATCAAGCACGACGCCAACGCCTGAAAAGCGCCGTCCTGAAACACCGCCGCCCACTTCCCCCGCGATTCCCCCTTTCCGCGCTGAGCAGGTGCGCAGCCGAGCGTCGCCGGGGGTGCTCGTATCGTCGCGAACGCGGGTCTGGGCTGCATCCGGCCCACGGGGGAGGGGCGCGGGGGGCGGCCGGACCTAGCGCTCCCAATCTGGTACCGTATTGGGATGAGCAAGCAGATCGCTGTACGACTCGCCGACGACCTCGTCGAGTTTGTCGATGAGATCGTCGGCACCGGCAGAGAGCCGAGCCGAGCCGCCGTTGTCACGCGCGCGCTCGAGCGAGAGCGGCGACGAGTGGTCGCTGCCCGCGACGCCGAGATACTGGCAGCGACGGGGGCCGACCCCGAACTGGCCGGCCTTGCCGAGCACGCCGCCGACGTTCCGCTCCACGGCTGATGCGACCGATCCACCTTGCGCGACTCGACAAGTCGCGTCCGGTGCTCGTACTGACGCGCGAACTCGTGCGGCCCCACCTGAACACAGTGACGATCGCACCAATCACGACCACGGTCCGTGGCTTGTCCACCGAGGTTGCGGTGGGAACTGCCAACGGTCTTGGTGAGCAGAGCGTCGTTGCATGCGACCACATCACAACGATTCGCGTGGCTGCACTTCGGCGGCAGATCGGCCGCCTCCTCGATCCACAGGAGTCCGATCTGACCAACGCGATCCGTGCCGCATTCGATCTCGAGTAGTACAAACTCGACCGAGAAGCGGTGTTGCAGGCACTTCGCTATATGCCGATCCCGCGCGATCACGGAGGTGATCGCGGTCGGCGGTCACGGCCCTCGGGGAGGTCAGGCTGTGGTGGCTTCGGCGGCTGCGCCGTTGGCACGACGCAGTTCATCAGGATCCAGCACGCCGAGCGGGCATTCGGGAATGAGCTTGTGCCCGGCATGTACGGTGTCCCGGCGGGCGGCTTCGAGCGCTTTGCCAAGTCCGAGCGCGCTCTCGTCGACGTAGTCGGCCTTGATGTGGGAGAACAGGCTTTCGATCCAGGCTTGGTCGGTTGGGGTGCCGGGCCGGTCGAAGTGCTGGGCGATCGCGCACATGGCCATGAATTCGCGGGTCGAGCCCGAGGTCATCTGCGGCCCGTTGTCTGAGACGGCGAGCAGCACCGGCGCAAACGTCAACGGCGGCATCGAAGGGGAAGGTGCCGACGGGCGCTTGGTCCTGGCGGGCCTCGATCAGCTCGAGCAGCCCCTCGCTCTCGAGTGCGTCGAGGAACGCGACCTGCACCTGGGTCGAGGTCTCCTCGATCGAGACCAGCTCGCCGATCCATTTGTCGTCGTGGACGTTCGCAGTGGCCCCACCGTGGACGCTTGAAGTGGCTCCACCTCGCGTCGGTGTTGGTGTGATGGTTGATGTTGCCTGATCGCTGGTGTTCTGGCTAGCCGCGACCGTCGGCAG
>JAABUU010000494.1_pt1 | contig 87342 bp, 69 predicted proteins | sample 5559301 | NCBI WGS metagenome assembly JAABUU01 (sample SAMN10711884, study PRJNA513360) | rock metagenome | isolation source: Antarctica rocks | place: Antarctica: Victoria Land, Richard Nunatak white
CAGACCTGTTCGCGGCTGTCCGCTCTGTCATCGGCACCGCCAAACGCCGCGGCATCGACGCCTACCAAGCCATACTCGCAACCCTACAAGGCCAAGCTGCGACCGCACCGGGTTGAGCAGTTACCGTTTCCACCGAACTTGAGCAGCCTTTTGAGCAATCTGCTTTCTTTGATCTACCGTCAGGCTTTGCGCGCGAGCCACACCCCCTTTGAGGCCTCCGCGTCGACCGAGTGCTACCGCGGCGGCATTTTTCCCATCAGCCGTAAGGATCGGGTCTTCACAATCGCCTGTGGCGATACCTACGATAAGCTTCGCAAGCTGATTGAGATCGCCAGGTCGTTTGCTTGAGCGGTCTTGCATGGGCGGGAAGCTGGCATGGCTTTATGCCTCTCGCAAGAGGCCCGGTACGCAGCGGTCAGAGCATGGCGATAAGCTCATAAAAGCGCCACGTGGTAGAAACCGCAATATGCCTGATCGCTCATGCATCCAAGCACATTTCAAACTGAGGCACTACCAGCCCCTGGCCTTGCTTGCCTTCTTCCCGGCCTCAGACGTTGAAGCGGAACAGCAGGACGTCGCCGTCGCGCACGGTATAGTCGCGGCCCTCGACGCGCATCCTGCCCGCGTCCTTGGCGCCCGCCTCGCCGCGGCAGGCGACGAAGTCGTCGTAGGCGATGGTCTCGCACGCGATGAAGCCGCGCTCGAAGTCGTTGTGGATCACTGCCGCCGCCTGCGGGGCCTTGGTGCCCCGCGTGATGGTCCAGGCGCGGGTCTCCTTCGGCCCGCAGGTGAAGTAGGTCACCAGGCCGAGCAGCGCGTAGCCGGCGCGGATCACCCGGTCCAGCCCGCTGTCGCTCAGGCCGAGACCGTCGAGGAACTCGGCGCGGTCCGACGCGGGAAGCTGGCTCACCTCGGCCTCGATCGCGGCGGAGACCACGACCACGCCGGCGCCCTCGGAGGCCGCGCGCTCGGCGACGCGGGCCGAGAGGGCGTTGCCGGTGGCGGCGGCTGCTTCCTCCACGTTGCAGACGTAGAGCACCGGCTTGGAGGTCATCAGGTTGAGGCGGCGCGCGGCCTCCGCGTCGGCCGGCGCGATGGCTGTGCGAGCGGGGCGGCCGGCCTGGAGGGCGGCGACGATCGGCTCGATCAGGGCGACGGCCACGGTACTGTCGCGGTCGCCGCCGCGGGCCTTCTTGACAAAGGCGGGCAGGCGCTTCTCCAGGCTCTCCAGGTCGGCGAGCATCAACTCGGTGTCGACGATCTCGGCGTCGCGCAGCGGGTCGATCGCGCCCTCGACGTGGGTGACGTCGGGGTCCTCGAAGCAGCGCAGCACGTGGATGATCGCGTCGGTCTCGCGGATGTTGGCGAGGAACTGGTTGCCGAGGCCCTCGCCCTTGGAGGCACCCCGCACGAGGCCGGCGATGTCGACGAACTCCAGGCTGGTGGGCACCGTCTTCTGCGACTTGCCGATCAGCGACAGCGCGTCCAGGCGGGGGTCGGGGACGGCGACGCGGCCGGTGTTGGGCTCGATCGTGCAGAACGGGTAGTTCGCGGCCTGCGCGGCAGCGGTCGCGGTCAGGGCGTTGAAGAGCGTGGACTTGCCGACGTTGGGCAGGCCGACGATGCCGCAGTTGAAGCCCATCGCACCCTCCAGGAGAAAGCAAGGCCGGGCTCTGCCCAGACCCGCCAGGGGCGAGCCGCCCCTGGACCGGCATTTGAAAAGGAAGACCTAAGTCGGGGTTTCCAAAGGCGAGCCTTTGGCGGGGTCCCCGCTTTCAGGCATGGGGGGCAGAGCCCCTGGCCTTACTTGCCTTGCGTCGCCAGCGCCACCCTGGACATGAACTCCTCCGGCCGGCCCTCGACCAGCAGCGCCGCCTGCGCCGCGACCTCGTCGAGCAGGGCGTCGAGCCACGGGCACTCCACCTTGGCGAAGTCACCCAGGACGTGGCCGGTGACACGCCCCCTGACGCCGGGGTGGCCGATGCCGAGGCGCACGCGCCAATACTCGGGCGAGCCCAGGCGCCGGTCCATCGAGCGCAGGCCGTTGTGGCCCGCCGCGCCCCCACCGCGCTTGATGCGGACCTTGCCGGGCAGCAGGTCCAGCTCGTCATGGAACGCGGTGATGCCCTCGACCGGGACCTTGAAGAAGGCGGCGGCCGGCTGCACCGACTCGCCGCTGTCGTTCATGTAGGTCTCGGGCTTGAGGGCGAGGACGCGCTCGGGGCCGATGCTGCCCTCGGCCACCAGGCCCTTGAACCGCCTGCGCCACGGCGAAAAATCGTGGCGGCGCGCGATGCGGTCCAGCGCCATGAAGCCGATGTTATGGCGCTGGTGAGACTGCGCCGGCTCGGGGTTGCCGAGCCCGACCCAGAGCAGCACCGGCCCGGCCGCGCCTACTTCTTCGCGGCGGGCTTCGCGGGAGCCTTGCCGGCGGCGGGCGCCTTGGCGGGGGCGGCCGGGGCCTTGGTGCCCTTGCCCTTGCCGGCAGGAGCGGCTGCGGCGGCGACCGGCGCGTTCGGGTCCACCGGGGCGTCCGGCAGCTTGGACGGCGAGGCGACGGTGGCCACCACGAAGTCGCGGTCGGCGATGGTCGGGCGCACGCCCTCGGTGCCGAGCAGGTTGTGCCAGCGGACGTTGTCGTTGATGTCGAGCGTGCCAAGGTCGACCTCGAAGCGCTCCGGCACGTGGTCGGGGTCGGCGAACACCTCGACGGTGTGGCGCACCACGTTGAGCACGCCGCCGCGCTTCAGGCCCGGCGAGGTCAGCTCGTTGAGGAACGCCACCTGCACGGAGACGCGGATCTCCTCGCCAGGAGCGAGGCGCTGGAAATCGACATGCTCGGGGCGGTCGGTGACGGGGTGGAGCTGGACCTCGCGCAGCAAGGCACGGGTGGTCTCGCCGCCAACGGCGACCTCGTAAAGGCGCGAGCGCCAGCCGCCGCGCACCATCTCGCGCATCACCGCGCGAGGATCGAGCGCGATCAGCGTCGCCGGCTGCTTGGCGCCGTAGATGACGGCGGGGACCTTGCCCGCCCGCCGGGTTGCGCGTGCCGCCCCCTTGCCTGCCCGCTCGCGCGCCTCGGCCTCGATCGTCGTGAAGCTGGCCATGATGCACTCCTAATGCGCAACGCCGGCCTCCAGGGGTGCCGGCGCACAAGGCGCGCGGCATAGCGGATCGAATGGTGGGAAGCAAGAAAGGTTGAGGCTCTGCCTCAAACTCTGCCAAAGGCAGGCCTTTGGCATCCACTACTTAAGTAAGGCCGGGCCAGGGGCGGCTTGCCCGTGGCGGGTCTGGGCGTAGCTGCCCTAAGGTTCCAACGGCCCGCTTGGGCCGTTGGAATGGCAGCGGAGGGAGAGCCCAGCCTTGCTTGCCTTGCAGGTCAAATCAGGTAGCCTTTCTTACCGTGCCAACTCGCGGTGGCATCCGGTGTTAGGATGCGTGCCGGAGTGTGCAGGGAACAGTCCGATGCCATGTATGCGCCCTGCCCGCTCCCACGCAGCCTCCTTCGCCCCTTCCCGGGTGCGAGAACACAGTGCGAGGACCCGACCATGCCCGACAGCCTGCCGCCGCAGACGCCGATCCCACTGAGCTTGCGCGTGAACGGGCGCGAGCATCCGCTGTCGCTCGATCCGCGGACGACGTTGCTGGACGCGCTGCGCGAGCATCTCGGGCTGACCGGGACCAAGGTCGGGTGCAACCACGGGACCTGCGGGGCGTGCACGGTGCACGTCGACGGGCGGCGCCAGCTCGCGTGCCTGGTGCTGGCGGCGCAGGCGGTGGGCCGCGAGGTGGTGACCATCGAGGGGCTCGTGGGCGAGGACGGGGCGCTGCACCCGATGCAGGCGGCGTTCGTGGCGCATGACGCGCTGCAGTGCGGCTACTGCACGCCGGGGCAGATCATGTCCGCCGTGTCCTGCGTGGCGGAGGGGCACGCGCGCAGCGACGCGGAGATACGCGAGTACATGAGCGGTAACCTGTGCCGCTGCGGAGCATACCCGAACATCGTCGCGGCGGTGCGCGAGGTTGCGGACGCCGGCGCGGGCTCTGGTGCAGGCTCCGGGCGGAACGACAGCAGGAAGGCGGCCTGACATGCAGCCCTTCACCTACGCACGGCCTGGCTCGCTCGGCGAGGCGTTCGCACTGGCGGCGGCGCCGGGGGCGGCGCTGCTCGCGGGCGGCACCACGATGGTGGACCTGATGCGCGGCGACCTGGCGGCGCCATCCTCGGTCGTCGATATCGGGCACCTGGCGGAGCTGGCGGAGTTCGACACGTCCGGCGCGGTGCTGCGTTTCGGGGCGCTGGCGCGGATGGCGGATGTGGCGGAGGACGCCGTGCTGCTGCGCGACTACCCGGCGCTGGCGGAGAGCCTCCAGCTCGCGGCATCGCAGCAGCTCAGGAACGCGGCGACGGTGGGGGGCAACATCCTGCAGCGCACGCGATGCCCCTACTTCCGCGACGGAGTCTCGGCGTGCAACAAGCGGGTGCCGGGCAGCGGGTGCAGCGCGGTGGACTGCGGCGTGACGCGGGAGATGGCGCTGTTCGGGGGGTCGGAACGGTGCGTCGCGACATACCCGGGAGACTGGGGAACGGCGCTGGCAGCGTTCGACACCAGCGTGGAGGTCGCGTCGGCCCAGGGCACGCGGACGATTGCGTTCGAGGCGCTGCACGTCGCGTACGGAGAGGACCCGGTGGCGGAGACCGTGCTGCGGCCAGGCGAGATCGTGACCGCGATCCTGGTGCAGGCGACGCCGGCGGGGCGGCGCTCCACCTACGTAAAGGTGCGCGACCGGCAGAGCTACGCCTACGCGGTGGTGTCGGCGGCGGTGGCGCTGGAGATGGACGGCGCGGTCGTGCGCGCGGCGCGGGTGTCGCTGGGCGGGGTGGCGACGAAGCCGTGGCGCTCGCGAGAGGCGGAGGCGGCGCTGGTGGGCGTGAGGCTCGGCGGCGCGGACGGCGAGGCGGGGGCGCTGGCGGCGGGGCGGGCGGGGTTCGCGGGAGCGAAGCCGCTGGCGGAGAACGGGTTCAAGGTCGAGCTGGGGGCACGCGCGGTGGCGCGGGCGGCCCTGGTCGCCAGCAGGAGGGGTTGAGGACATGGACGGCAGCATCGGCGAGCCCATCGTCCGTCGCGACGCGGCGGCCAAGGCGACAGGGGCGGCGCGCTACGCCGCGGATTTCGGGCACGGCGGCACGGCGTACGCGGCGCTGACGCTGAGCACGGTGGCGCGTGGGCGGATCACCAGGATTGATACCGCGGCCGCGGAGGCGGTGCCGGGGGTGCAGCTCGTGCTCACTCACCGTGACCTGAACCAGGGGCTGGGCGAGGAGAGCTTCGCGATGAAGGGCGGGCACATGCAGTCCTCCTTCCTGCCGCTGACCTCGGACGAAGTGCACTACGCCGGGCAGATCGTCGGCCTGGTGGTGGCCGACACGGTGGAGGCGGCGGAGCAGGCCGCGCGGGCGATCAACCTCGACTACGCGGCGCAGCACGCCTCGGCGGCGATGGACGACCCGGACCGCGTGGTGGAGACCGCCAAGGAGTCGGCGGTCAAGGTCGGCGACGCGGACGCGGCGCTGGCGGCGGCGCCGGTGCGGGTGGACCAGGAGTACGAGACCCCGGCGCAGCATCATCATCCGATGGAGCTGTACGCCACCACGGCGAGCTGGAACGACGGCAAGCTCACGGTGGAGTGCCCGTCGCAGTGGGTGATCGGACAGCGCCAGGGGCTGGCGGCGATCTTCGGGCTGGCGGTGGACGACGTGCATGTCGTCTCGCCCTACGTGGGCGGGGCGTTCGGCTCCAAGGCGACGATCCTGGGCCATACCGTGCTGATCGCCACCGCCGCGCGCAGGCTCGGGCGGCCGGTCAAGCTGGTGGTGCCGCGCGACGCGATGTTCACGGTGGGCTCGTTCCGCCCGGCGACGCGCAACCGGATCGCGCTCGGGGCGGAGCGCGACGGCACGATGGTGGCGATGATCCACGAGGCGACGGGGCAGAGCTCCGAGATCGACCACGTGGCGTTCCCGGGCACCGACGTGACGGCGCGGATGTACGACATCGCCAACATCCGCACGCAGGAGTCCACGGTGGCGACCGACGTGAACACGCCGGGGTTCCAGCGCGCGCCGGCGGAGGCGCCGTCGTTCTTCGCATTCGAGAGCGCGGTGGACGAGCTGGCGGTGGCGCTGGGCATGGACCCGATCGCGCTGCGGCTGAAGAACGAGCCAGCGGTCGATCCGGTGAAGAAGCTGCCGTGGTCGAGCCGCTCGCTGGTGGAGTGCTACCGGCGCGGCGCCGAGCGGTTCGGCTGGGAGAAGCATACGCCTGGCGTGGGGTCGATGACCACCGCGGACGGGGTGCTGGTGGGGTACGGCTGCGCCACGGCGACGTATCCATCGGCGATGGCGGCGGCGGCGGCGCACGTGGCGCTGGCGGCGGACGGGACGCTGCGGGTGCGGACCTCGGCGCACGACGTGGGCACGGGGGCGTACACCGTGCTCGGGCAGGTGGCGGCGGACGTGCTCGGGGTGGCGGACGAGCGGGTGCGCGTGGAGCTGGGCGACAGCATCCTGCCGTCGGGGCCGATGTCGGGCGGCTCGGTCACCACCGGGTCTGCGGGCTCGGCGGTGCACATGGCGGCGGTGGCGCTGCGCGAGAAGGTGCTGGCGGCGGCGGTGGCCGAGGGCGGGCCGTTCGCGGGGCGCGAGCCCTCGGGGCTCCAGCTTGCCGGCGGGCATGTCGTCGGCGCGGACGGGGCGGCGCACTCGCTGGACGAGGTGCTGAAGGCGACGCCGGCGGGGTCGCTCGATGCGGCGGCGGAGTGGAAGCCGGAGTCGATGGACGCCGCGAAGATGCAGTACGGGCTGCTGGGCGGGATCGCGTTCGCGGGGCCGGTGACCAAGACGCACGCGAGCTACTCGTTCGGGGCGCAGTTCGCGGAGGTGCATGTCGATCCGCTGCTGCGCACGATCCGGGTGGCGCGCATGGTCGGCGCGTTCGCCTGCGGCAAGATCATCAACCCGCGGACGGCGCGCTCGAACCTCGCCGGCGGCATGGTGTGGGGGGCGAGTTTTGCGCTGCTGGAGGAGACGAAGGTGGACCGGCCGCGGGCGCGGTTCGCGAACCAGGACCTCGCGGGCTACCACATCTCGACCAGCGCCGACGTGGGCGAGGTCGTCGTCGAGATGGTGGACGAGGAGGACCGCGTGGTGAACGCCATCGGCGCCAAGGCGGTGGGCGAGATTGGCATCGTGGGGATGCCGGCGGCGATCGCCAACGCAGTCTACCACGCGACCGGCGTGCGGGTGCGGCATACGCCGATCGTGGTCGAGGACCTGCTGGGGTGAGGAAGGCAAGGCTAGGGCTCTGCCCCATGGCTTGGAAGCGGGGATCCGCTGGGGGCAGGCGCCTCCAGACCCGCATCCGTTAAAGGTTCTTCAGTGATGGTTTCCAAAGGCGAGCCTTTGGCAGGGTCCCCACTTCCAGGCATGGGGGGCAGAGCCCCTGGCTTTCCCTGCGTCCGGGCGTTCGCATGAAGGTCGTGGTGATCGGCGCGCCGGTGGATGCCGGGGCGGGGCAGCGCGGCGCGGTGATGGGGCCGGCGGCGCTACGTCTGGCCGGGCTGGTGGACGGGCTGCGCGAGTTGGGGCTGACGGTGGAGGACTGGGGCGACCTGGCGGTGCCGGCGCCGGTAGGGGTGACTGGCGGGCTTCCCGAGGCGCAGGCGCGCAACCTGGGGCAGGTCGCCGCCTGGGCGCGGCTGCTGGCGCAGCGGGCGCAGGCGGCGATGCGGCATGGCGCGGTGCCGATCTTCCTCGGCGGCGACCACAGCCTCAGCATGGGCAGCGTCACCGGGGTCGCGCGTCACGCGCGCGACGTGGGGCGTCCGCTGGTGGTGCTGTGGCTGGACGCGCACGCGGACTTCAACACGCCGAACACCACGCCATCGGGCAACATGCACGGCATGTCGACGGCGCTGCTGTGCGGCGAGGCGGGGCTGGAGGCGGTGTTCGGGGATGGGGACGGCGCGCCCTGCCCGATCGCGCCGCAGGACGTGCACCTGTTCGGGATACGCTCTGTGGACCGGGCCGAGCGCCAGGCGCTGCGGCAGCGGGGCATCGACGTGGTGGACATGCGGGTGATCGACGAGTTCGGGGTTGCGGTGCCGCTGCGCCGGGTGCTGGACAAGGTGGCGGCGGCGGGCGCGATGCTGCACGTCAGCCTGGACGTGGATTTCCTCGACCCGTCGCTGGCGCCGGGGGTGGGGACGACGGTGCCGGGCGGGGCGACGCATCGCGAGGCGCACCTGGTGATGGAGATGCTGCACGATTCGGGGCTGGTGACGTCGGTGGACGTGGTGGAGCTGAACCCGTTCCTGGACGTGCGGGGGCGCAGCGCGCTGCTGCTGGCGGACCTGGTGGGAAGCCTGTTCGGGCGGCAGATCACGGAACGCGAGACGGAGGCGGGGACGGCCTGACGCGGCAGGAAGCAAGGCTGGGCTCTCCCTCCGCTGCCCATTCCAACAGCCCAAGCGGGCTGTCGGAACCTTTGGGCAGCTACGCCCAGACTCGCCAGGGGCGAGCCGCCCCTGGACCGGCCCTACTTGAGTAATGGATTCCAAAGGCGAGCCTTTGGCGGAGTTTGAGGCAGAGCCTCAACCTTGCTTGCTTCTCAGGACACCGCCGTCAGGGTCCAGCTGTCGTCACCCGGTTCGCACCACATGGGCAGGCCGTTCGGGGTGCGAACGTTGACGGCGAGGCCCATGGCGGAGCGCACGGCGCGGAACAGGGCGCCGTGGGCCACGACCAGCACCGGGCCGGGCCGTGCCACGGCGCGGTTGATCGCAGGCACGATGCGCGCGCGCAGCACGGCAAAGGGCTCGGCGCCGGCGGGGGTGTAGTCGCCGGCGATCCAGCCGTCGTACCAGTCGCCCATGGGCTGTCCCTCCTGCTCGCCGAAGCAGACTTCCTGCAGGTCCGGGTCGAAGGCGACCGGCAGCGCGAGGGCGGCGGCGGCGGTCTCGGCGGTGACGCGAGCGCGCACCAGCGGAGAGGCGACGATGGCGGTGACGCGCTGGGCGCCGCCGGCCTGGCCGGCGAGCACGGCGGCGGCCTCGCGCGCCTGGGCCAGGCCGCGGGCGTTAAGCGCGATGTCGGTGCGGCCCTGGGACAGGCCGGCGGCGTTCCAGTCGGTCTCGCCGTGGCGCAGGAACCAGAACGGCCGCGCCTCGATCCGCTCGGCCGGGGCATCCGGCGCGGTTGCCGTGTCCGGTATCCGCGTCGCACCTGCTGTGTGCATGGCCCTGGTCCCGATCCCTGCTTCGGCCGCACTCATACCGCGGCTGCGAAGGCCGCGTCACGTCGGGATGCGACGGGCGCGGAGCGTGCCCGCGGTGCCGCTCGCCGCGACGGGTGTGGGGGGCCGGTTCCGCGAGGGCGCGAACGGCCGTAGGGTCCGGGCCGGGAGCGGAGACTCTCCGGGGGATACGTCCATGCCGTCACGCCTGATCGCCACCGCTTGCGGGGTCGTGCTTCTCCTGTCGGGGCAGACGCTTGCCCAGCCGGCGCCTGCCCAGCAGCCGCAGGGTCAGCCGCCGCCGGTGCGGCCGCAGGATTTGGTGCCGGAGAAGATGCCGTTCGACGTTCCCTACGGCGCCCCGATCGGGCTGGAGCGGGCGCAGGCGGTGGTCGCGGCGGTGATGGCGGAGTGCGGGTCGCACGGCTGGAAGATGAACGTCGCGGTGGTGGACTCCGGGGCGAACCTGGTGGCGTTCGGGCGCATGGACGGGGCGCAGCTCGCCTCGGTCGCGATCTCGCAGCACAAGGCGCGGGCGGCGGCGACGTTCCGCCGCGAGACCCGGGCGTACGAGGACGCGATCCAGAACAACCTGCCCTACGTCGCGACGCTCGACGGGGTGATCGCCTCGCGGGGCGGCATCCCGCTGGTGGAGGACGGCAGGCTCGTCGGGGCGGTGGGCGTGTCCGGGGGCACGGGGTCGCAGGACGAGGTCTGCGCGAAGGCGGGGGCGGCGACGGTGAAGTGAGGCAAGGCTAGGCTCTGCCCAGACCCGCCAGGGGGAAGCCCCCTGGACTGGCTTTACTGAGTCGTGGTTTCCAAAGGCGAGCCTTTGGCGGAGTTTGAGGCAGAGCCTCAACCTTGCTTCCTGCCCTGCTCCACCGCTCACGCGACCTTGACACCCTGCCGACCCGCCGGTAGCAAGCCGACGCCTTCCGGCGGGCTCACCGTGCGGGATGATGGGGCGAGGACATGGGCGACCCGGCCTCCTTCGAGGATCGCCTGCGCGTCGCCCGGCAGAAGCAGGGGCTCGATGCGCCGGTGCCGAGCAGGGCGGCTGGTCCGTCGGGCACATCGTCCCTCGGGGTCGGAGTGCGTGTCGGGGTGGAGCTGGTCTCCGCGCTGGTGGTGGCGGTGGGCCTCGGGTGGCTGCTGGACCGCTGGCTGCACACCCTGCCGCTGTTCCTGATCCTGTCGGTGCTGCTGGGCGGCGCCGCGGGGATCGCCAACGTGTGGCGCCTGCTGGGCACCGGCGGAGTGCTCGGCGGGCGGACCGGCGCGGGGCCGGCGGTGGCCATGCCCGACGACGGCGATGAGCCGGACTGAGGCGGCCGCAGGGTCGCAGGGATTTCCGGGGCCTCGGCTCCTGGCGCAGGCGAGCGGGCTGTCGTGGCCCGCAACGAGAGGGACGGTTCCGTGGCGGCTGCTGGCCAACCAACGATCGACGCGCTCGGGCAGTTCCAGCTGCACAACAGCCTGGGGGCGCTCGGGCGCTCGGTGAACTTCACCCAGTCAAACCTGTTCATGCTGGTCGGCGTCGCCCTGGTGCTGGCGTTCATGTACTACGGGGCGCGGCCGGCGCAGGTGGTGCCCGGGCGGCTGCAGGCGGCGGCCGAGATGAGCTACGATTTCTGCCTCAAGCTCGCGGTTGACCAGATCGGCCAGGAGGGCGTGCGGTTCTTCCCGTTCGCGTTCGCGCTGTTCTTCTTCGTGCTGATGGGCAACGTGCTCGGGCTGTTCCCGTATGCGTTCACCTACACCAGCCACATCGCGGTGACGGGTGCGCTGGCGCTGATGGTGATCGTGTTCGTCACCTTCGTGGCGATCCGCGAGAACGGCAGGCACTTCTTCCTGACCTACTTCATGCCCGCGGGGGCGCCGAAGCTGCTGGCGCCACTGATCATCCCGATCGAGGTGATCTCCTACCTGTCGCGCCCGGTCAGCCTGTCGATCCGGCTGTTCGCCAACATGGTGGCCGGGCACGTCATGCTGGAGGTGTTCGCGACCTTCACGATCATGCTGGGCGGCGCCTCGATCCTAGGCGACGCGCTCGCGGTCGGGCCGATCGTGATCAACGTCGTGCTGATGGGCTTCGAGTTCTTCGTGGCCGCGCTGCAGGCCTACGTGTTCGCGATCCTGACCTGCATCTACCTGCACGACGCGGTGCACCTGCACTGAGCCGTGCCGGCCGACGAGCCTCGGCTTCGAGGCTCGCCCTCTTGGCCCCGTCCACGAGGCGACCGCCTTGATCGGGGTTGCGCCACCCTCCCTTCCCTTCGCACAAGGATGAGTTCCATGGATCCAGTCGCCGCAAAGTCCCTCGGGGCCGGCCTCGCCGTGATCGCGCTTGCCGGCGTCGGCATCGGCATCGGCAACATCTTCGCCGCCCTGATCTCCTCGGTGGCGCGCAATCCGTCGGCGCGCGACGTCGTGTTTCCGATGGGCATCCTGGGCTTCGCGCTCACCGAGGCGGTGGCGCTGTTCGCGCTGCTGATCGCGTTCCTGATCCTGTTCACCTGAGCAGCGGCCGGCCGGTGACGCCCATGTTTCGCCTCGCGACACGAGTTGCCGCACGGATGCTTCTTGCAGCCGCGTCGGTGCCTGTGCTCCTGGCCGGGCTTGGGCAGGCCGCGCTGGCACAGGAGCCGGGCGCCCAGGGAGCGGGCGAGCCGAAGGGGATGCCGCAGCTCGACTTCGGCAATCCTCTGCTGCTCAGCCAGGTGGTGTGGGGCATGGTGATCTTCGCCCTGTTCTACGTGCTGTGCGCGCGCTGGGTGCTGCCGAGGATGGGCGCGGTGATCGAGGCGCGCCACACCTCGATCGCCGGGGACCTGGAGACCGCGCGCACCGCCAAGGCGCAGGCCGACGCGGCCGTGGTCGAGCTGACGCAGGCGCGGCGTTCGGCGCAGGCCAGGGCACAGGCGCAGGTCGACACGGCCACCCAGGAGGCCAAGTCACGCGCCGCGGCGGCGGCGGCAGAGACCAACGCACGTCTGGACGCGCAACTCGCGCAGGCGGAGACGCGGATTGCCGAGGGGCGTGCCCAGGCGATGGGCGCGCTGCGCGAGGTGGCGACCGGCACGGCGTCGCTGGTGGTGGCGCGGCTGATCGGCACCGCGCCGGACCAGGGCTCGGTGCAGGAGGCGACCGACCGGGTGCTGGCAGAGCGGGCGCACGCAGCCTGAGCGGCTGAGGAGGGCGAGGCCAGGGGCCTTGCTCCCTGAGTTTCGCCAGAGACCAAGCTTTCCAGGGTTCCTTGCTTGAGGGATGGGTTTCCAAAGGCCCCTGGCCTTTGGCGGGTCTGGGCAGAGCCCAGCCTTGCTTGCTGCACTATCCCGGGACGACTTTCGGCACCGGGTCCAACACGAGGCAGGGTCCGGCCTTCAGGTCGGCCACGAGCGAGGCGCGATGCACGAGTCCCTGTTCAGCAATCCTCGCACCTGGGTGGCGATCGCCTTCATCCTGTTCGTGGCGCTGTTCGGCGCCAGGCTCTGGCGCGCGCTGACCGCGATCCTGGACGGGCGGGCAAACGCGATCCGGACGGAGCTGGAGGAGGTGGCGCGTCTCAGGCGCGATGCGGAGGCGATGCTGCGCACCGCCACCGCGGAGCGGGATGCCGCGGCCTCGGAGGCGGCGGCGTTGCTGGCCGGGGCTCAGGCCGAGGCGGCGCGGGTCACGGAGCAGGCGCGAGTCGACGCGCAGGCCTCGGGCGCGCGGCGGGAAAGGATGGCGCTGGACCGGATCGCGGCGGCGGAGAAGGCGGCGGTAGCCGAGGTGCGGGCGGCGGCGATCGACGTGGCCACGCGGGCGGCGCAACAGGTCATCGCGCGCGACCTGACGCCGGAGGCGGACGCGGCACTGGTGGACAAGGCGATTGCCGGGTTGCCGCAGGCGATGGCGAAGCGGGCGGCCTGAGGGCCAGAAGAAAGCAAGGCTGGGCTCTGCCCAGACCCGCCAGGGGCGAGCCGCCCCTGGACCGGCTTGACTTAAGTATTGGATTCCAAAGGCAAGCCTTTGGCGGAGTTTGAGGCAGAGCCTCAACCTTTCTTGCTACAGCGGCGCCTTCAGAGTCCCTCGACGAAGCTCTCGTAGGCGGCGTCGTCGAGCAGGGCGTCGAACTCCTCGTCCTGGTCCTCGATCTCCATGCGGAACAGCCAGGCCTCGCCCTCGGCGTCGCGGTTGATCAGGCCGGGCTCGTCGACCACCAGCTCGTTCAGCTCGGAGACGGAGCCTTCCAGGGGGCTGAAGATGTCCATCGGGCCGCTGGCGCCCTCGACGACGGCGCAGGACTCGCCCTCGACCAGCTCGCGGTGCAGCTCGGGCAGCTCGACGAAGCCGGCGTCGCCGAGCGTGTCCTGGCCGTACTCGGTGAGACCGACCGTCACCGTGCCGTCGTCCTCCAGGCGGACCCACAGGTGTTCGCGCGTGTATCGTGTCTCTGCCATGTCCGGGCCCTCCGCTTCAGCGTCGCGCCCGCGACGGGGCACGCGCAGGCCTCAACGCGGGCCGCGCGCCCGGTTCACCGCGAGCTGGTCCGGCGTGAGCTGAAATCCGACGATGATCCGGTACGCGGTGCCGGTGACTCCCCTGGGCGTGGGAAAGGCGAGCGAGACCGGCTCGCCCTCGATGTGCACCCGGTCGATGTTGGGCGGGAAGGCGACGTCGAGCGTCATCACCCGCTTGTCCAGGATGCGGCCGTCGCGCGACACGGCGACGAAGTAGGGCACCTGCTCGGAGCGTCCGGCGGCGGCCGGGCCGCGGCTGACATCCATGCCGACGCGGACCGAGGCGTCGAGCGTCTTGCGGTCGTCGGAATCGCGGCAGTCGCCCTTCAGGCCGGTGATGCGCCCGTCCACGATCGTGTCGGTGATGTCGCGGCCATGGCCGTCGGTGCGGGTGATGTCGGCAGCGTCGGACAGGATCGCGGTGGCCGGGCAGGCCGGGGCGAAGCGGTTCGGATCGTCGGACAGGCTGCAGCCGGCGAGCGCGAGTGCGGCCAGCGCAGGGACCAGAGCCCTGGAGACAAGCGCCCGGAACCCAGGCGCGCGAAGGATCGGCGCCGAACCGACGGTGGCGGGGGGGAGGACAGCGGCCGCCAGCCGGGGTATGCAGGTCGCGTCGGGCCGCGGGAGCGCGCGGCCCAGGCTGCGGAAGGCGGGACGCATGGACGGCATGGGCACTTCGAACATCCAGGGCTCCGGGTCGGGGGCGGCCGCTGGGGCGGCGGCCGTCGCGGCGCCGGCTGGCGCGGGCGGCATGATGCCTGCGGGCTCGGGTTCGGACAATGCGGTCGTGACCGCGCTGCCGCGGCTGCGGGTGCTGCTGGCCGGGCCGCGCGGGTTCTGCGCCGGGGTGGACCGGGCAATCCGCGTGGTGGAGGAGGCGATCCGGACCTACGGCGCGCCCGTCTACGTGCGCCACGAGATCGTGCACAACCGCACCGTGGTCGAGCAGCTCGAGACGCAGGGCGCGGTGTTCGTCGAGGAGCTGGACGAGGTGCCGGCCAACGCGCACGTCGTGTTCTCCGCGCACGGCGTGCCGAAGTCGGTGCCGGCGGAGGCGCAGCGGCGCAACCTCGCCTATCTGGACGCGACCTGCCCGCTGGTCAGCAAGGTGCACCGCGAGGCGGAGCGGCACTTCGCCGGAGGCGGGGCGGAGCAGCGCCACATCCTGATGATCGGGCACGCGGGGCATCCCGAGGTGGTCGGCACCATGGGGCAGTTGCCTCCCGGTGCCGTGACGCTGGTGCAGGACGCGGGCGAGGCGCGGGTGGTGCAGCCGGCGGACCCGTCGATGCTGGCCTTCATCACGCAGACCACGCTGTCGGTGGACGACACCGCGGAGATCGTCGAGGTGCTGCGCACGCGCTTCCCGCTGATCGAGGGGCCGAAGCGCGAGGACATCTGCTACGCGACGACCAACCGGCAGCAGGCGGTCAAGGCGGTGGCGCCTGGCTGCGACCTAGTGATCGTGATCGGCTCGCCGAACTCGTCGAACTCGCAGCGGCTGCGCGAGGTCGCGGAGCGGTCGGGCGCGGGGCGCGCCGTGCTGGTGCCGCGGGTGCGCGAGATGGACTGGGCGATCCTGGACGGGGTGCAGACGCTGGGCATCACGGCGGGGGCGTCGGCGCCGGAGACGCTGGTGCAGGAGATGCTGGCGGAGCTGGCGGGGCGCTGGATGCTGGAGATCGAGGAGCGGCGCGTGGTCGAGGAGCACGTGACGTTCCGGCTGCCGGCGCCGCTGGCCTGATCGGCGCGGCGAGCACGGCGGGCGCGGGGTGGCGGTCTATACCGAGGTGTCGGACGCCGCGCTGACGCGGTTCCTGGGCGAGTATGCGATCGGCGGCCTTGTGGCGTATCGCGGCATCGCCGAGGGGGTCGAGAACTCGAACTTCTCCCTGCGCACCACCGAGGGGGACTACATCCTCACCCTCTACGAGAAGCGGGTGGAGCCGGCGGAGCTGCCCTGGTTCCTGGGGCTGATGGAGCATCTGGCGGAGCAAGGGATCGCCTGTCCGCTGCCGGTGCGCGCGCGCGACGGTGCGGCGCTGCGGATGCTGTGCGGGCGGCACGCGGCGATCACGACGTTCCTGCCGGGGATCTGGCCGCGCGAGGTCGGGGTCGCGCACTGCACGCCGCTGGGCGCGGCGCTGGCGGGGCTGCACCGGGCCGGCCGGGGGTATGCGGCCGTGCGGGCGAACGGGCTCGGCCCCGCGGTGTGGGGGTCGCTGCTGGAGCGCTGCCGGGCACGGGCGGACGAGGTGCAGCCGGGGCTGGCGGCGGAGCTGGACGGGGCGCTGGCGCGGGTGCTGGCGGGGTGGCCGGACGGTTTTGCCCCCCCCGGCGAGGCGGCAGCCGGCGGCGCAGGGATCGGGGAGGCCAGGATCGGCGCGGACAGGTCGGCGCAGGGCGGGCTGGAGCGGGGGCACATCCATGCGGATCTGTTCCCGGACAACGTGTTCTTCCTCGATGGCGCAGTGTCGGGGCTGATCGACTTCTACTTCGCCGCGACCGACCTGCTGGCCTACGACGTGGCAGTGTGCCTCAACGCCTGGTGCTTCGATGACGGCGGGCGACTCGACGGCGTTCTGGCGGCGGCGCTGCTCCGCGGCTACGAGTCGGTGCGGCCGCTGTCGGGGGCGGAGCGGGCGGTGCTGCCGGTGCTGTGCCAGGGTGCGGCCCTGCGCTTCCTGCTGACGCGACTCTACGACTGGCTGAACACGCCGGAGGGCGCGATGGTGGTGCGCAAGGACCCCCTGCCCTACCTGCATCGGCTGCGCTTCCACCTCGGGGCTGACGCCTCGTCCTACGGGATGCCCGCATGAGCCCAGCCGCCGCCAGGATCAGACCGCGCGACCCGATGCTCGTGGCGTCCGAGCAGGGCGGCGGGACGGCAGCGACCGTGGCTGCGCCAGACGGGGCCACCGTGGCTGCGCCAGACGGGGCAACCGGGGTGACGACGGTGGAAATCTGGACGGACGGAGGGTGCAAGCCGAATCCGGGGCCGGGTGGATGGGGCGTGCTGCTGGTGTCGGGCGGGCAGGAAAAGGCGCTAACCGGGGCGGAGCCGGCCACCACCAACAACCGCATGGAGCTGACCGCGGCGGCGGCGGCGCTGGAGGCGCTGACCCGGCCGTGCCGCGTGGTGGTGCACACGGACAGCGAATACGTGCGCAACGGCATCACCCGGTGGAGCACGGGTTGGGTGCGCAAGGGGTGGCGCACCTCGGGGGGCGATCCGGTGAAGAACATGGATCTGTGGCGCAGGTTGCTGGACGCGGCGGGGCGACACCAGGTGGAGTGGCGCTGGGTGCGCGGGCACTCGGGCGACGTGATGAACGAGCGGGTGGACGTGCTGGCGACGGAAGCGCGGGTGAGGATGGAGCGAGGCTGATGCCGCGTGGTACCGACATCGACTAGCCAGGAAGCAAGGCTGGGCTCTGCCCAGACCCGCCAGGGGGGAAGCCCCCCCTGGACCGGCTTTACTTAAACAAGTGGATTCCAAAGGCGAGCCTTTGGCGGAGTTTGAGGCAGAGCCTCAACCTTGCTTGCTTCGCCGCTCACTCCAAGGGGCCGTTGGCATGGGGCAAGCCACAGGCTGTTCGTGAAGAAGGTTCGGCCTCATCGCCCGGCGAGCGCCACGAGCCTAGCCACGCCCGCCCTGCTGCCCAGCACCGCCGCCAGCTCCGCCCGCTCCAGCGTGGCCAACGCCGCCGGCAGCACGTCCGCGTCCTCCAGCTTCGCCAACCCGAGCACCAGCGCCGCGTCGATCGGCTCGCCCCGTCGGCGCGCGGTCTGCGGCAGCATCCCGAGGTGGTGGCGGCGCAGCGAGGCGTCGGCGACCAGCCGGGCCACTCCGCCGCCGCCCTCGAAGCAGGCCATCTGCGGCAGCAGCTCGGCGGCGCGGCGCACGACGTCGGGCGGCGCGGCTTCCTCGGGGATGCGCAGCACGCCGAGCCGGCGCAGCGCCACCCCCGCCCCGCGGCTCGCCGTCAGCAGCGCGAGCGGGACGGCCAGGGCGAGCCCCAGCAGCACCGGCGTCATCCACAGGAACAGCGCCGGCGACACCGACCACGCCGTCGCGGCCAGCACCAAGCCGAACGCGGTGTAGCGCCAGTACAGACCCCACACCTCGGCCAGCGGCACGCGGCCGTCGTCGCGCTTCTGCGTCGCCCAGCCGGAGTCCCGGCCCGCCAGGATGCTGGCCACCGCCCCGGTCTGGATCAGCATGGCCACCGGGGCGATCAGCGCCCCCAGCAGCGTCTCCACCAGCACGCCGAGCAGGGCGCGCACCGCGCCGCCGCAGCCGCGGCGCAGCCCCGGGTCGAACAGCATCGCCACGTAGGCCAGCAGCTTGGGCGCCAGCAGCACCGCCATGGTGGCCACGAACACCCACTTCGCCAGCACCGGGTCGACCTGCGGCCAGTTGGGGAACAGCGACTTGGCGGCGCCGAAATACTCCGTCCGGGCGAAGCGCGACTGCAGCGAGATCAGCACGCCGGCCAGCAGGAAGCACAGCCACAGCGGCGAGGTGACGTAGGAGCCGATGCCCATCAGCAGGTGCAGCCGGCTGACCCAGTGCAGGCCGCGCGCGCGGATCACCTTGGCGTGCTGCAGGTTGCCCTGGCACCAGCGGCGGTCGCGCACCGCGACGTCGCTCAGCGAGGGCGGGCTTTCCTCGTAGCTGCCGGGCAGGCCGGGCACCATGTGGATCGCCCAGCCGCCGCGCCGCATCAGCGCCGCCTCGACGAAGTCGTGGCTGAGGATGTGGCCGCCGAACGGCCTGCGGCCCGCGAGCAGCGGCAGCCCGGCCTGGCCGGCAAAGGCGCGGGTGCGGATCACCGCGTTGTGCCCCCAGTAGTTGCCCTCCGAGCCGTGCCACCAGGCGATGCCGTGCGCGATCAGCGGCCCGTACAGCCGCCCGGCGAACTGCTGCAGCCGGGCGAACAGGGTGTTGCCGCCGACGATTGTCGGCAGCGTCTGGATCAGCCCGACATCCGGATGCGCCTCCATCGCCGCCGCGAGGCGGACCAGCGCCGCGCCCTCCATCAGGCTGTCCGCGTCCAGGGTGACCATCTGCGGGTAGGCCGCCCCAAACCGGCGCACCCACTCGCCGACATTGCCGGCCTTGCGCCCGGTGTTCCTCGCCCGGCGGCGGTAGAAGATGCGCGCGTGCCCGCCGGTGCGCTCGCGCAGCGCGAGGAACGCCTGCTCCTCGGCGATCCAGACGTCGGGGTCGGTGGTGTCGCTGAGGATGAAGATGTCGAAGTGCGCGATGCGGCCGGTGGCGACCAGCGAGTCGTTGATCGCCTGCAGCCCGGCCATCACCCGGGCCGGGCTCTCGTTGTAGGTCGGCATCAGCAGCGCGGTGCGCGCGGCCTGCGGCGGCAGCGCCCCGTGTGCGGCGATGCCGAGCGTCGCCGTGCCGTGGCGCAGCACGGAGACGAAGCCGGCGAGCGCGCTGGTGAAGGCGAGCGCGATCCAGGCGAACAGCACCACGAACAGCGCCAGCACCACCAGCCCGAGCACGCTCGGGCCGCGCCCGTTCAGCACGTGATACATCTCCCAGGCCGCGCCCGCGGTCAGCAGCACGGCGGCGCCGATCACCGCCAGACGCCGCAGGGCGAGGCCGCGCGGCGCGGAGGGCCGGTCCGCCCGCAGGCCCTCGCCGGCCGCGGCCTCGCGCAGCGACTGCTCCGCCATCCCGAGCGGCGCCTCGTCCGGCAGCGCCCGGACTTCCTGCGCCTCGTCCGGCAGCACCCGAAGCTCCGGCCCTGCGCCGGGCGCGTCCTGGCCGGCACCGGGACGCCCGGCGGCAGCGCCCGGGGCCGCGGACGCGTCGCTCACGCGGTCCAGCGGTAGATCCAGTTCTCCGACAGCCGTTCCTGGTCGTCGGCCAGGAAGCAGTGCATCTCGACCAGCCTCGCGTCGCCGGGCACCAGGTCGAAGCTGATGCGCCACCCCGACAGCTCGGCGACGGGCGCGACCACCACGTTCTCGATCCTGCCGGCGCCGGCGCCGATGTCGGCGTGGATCGCGCTGCGCGGCTGCAACGCCTTCATCGCCTCACCCGCCAGGTCGACCACGAAGAAGCGCGAGCCCGGCGCCTCCGCGTTGCCCACCCGGGTGTCGGCCACCCGCCCCAGCGCCGCGGCCGCCGCGGTCGAGGCCCCTGCTGCCGGGGCCGCGCCCGCTGGAGCCGCACCCGCCTGGGCGACATCGGCCCACCCCCAGTGCATCCGGTAGGTGAAGACGTGCTCGCCATGCGCCGCCAGCCGCTCCTTTGGCCGCCAGAACGAGACGATGTTGTCGTTCACCTCGTTGACGGTGGGGATCTCGACCAGCACGACCGCCCCCTGGCCCCAGTCGCCGATCGGCTCGATCCACAGGCTAGGGCGCCTGTTGTACAGCACCTCCGGGTCGAGGTAGTCGGCAAAGGCGCGCTTGCGCTGCATCAGGCCGAAGCCGTGCGGGTTGATGTCGCCGAAATCGCTGACCTGCAGGTCGCGCGGGTTGCACAGCGGGCGCCAGATCTGCTCGCCACGCCCGGTGAGCAGGGACAGCCCCTCCGAGTCGTGGGCCGCAGGGCGCCAGTCGTCGATAGCGCGCCGATCGTTGGCGTCGAAGAAGTACATGCCCGTCAGGGTGGCGATCCCGGGCGTCGCGATGTCGACGCGCGGGTAGAGCACGCTCTCCACGTCGAACACGGTCTCCTCGCCGGGACGCACGGTGAAGCGGTAGGCGCCGGTGGTGCTGCGGCTGTCGAGCAGGGCGTGGATCACCAGCGAGTTGACGCCGGGCTGCGGCCGCTCCAGCCAGAACGTGCTGAACCGGGCGAACTCCTCGCCCTGCGGGTCGCCGGTGCCGATCGCCAGGCCGCGCGCCGAGAGCCCGTAGACCTGCCCCTTGGCCACGGCACGGAAGTAGCTGGCGCCGAGGAAGACGCAGACCTCGTCGTAGGTGTCGGGCCGGTTGATCGGCGCATGGATGCGGAACCCCGCGAAGCCGAGCTGCTCTGCGGCGGGCGAGGCGGCAGGACGGGTGGCGGGATCGGCGTGGTCGAACAGTTCGGCGCTATATGGCACCCGGACCGCCTGGCCGCCGGCGACCTCGAGGATGTCGACGCGCTCGCGGTACAGGAAGCCGCGGGAGAAGAACTGGGCCTGGAACGGCAGGTCCTGGCCGCGCCACAGCGCGTGCTCGGCGCGGAACCGGATGCCGCGGTACTGGTCGTAGGTCAGGTGGTCGAGGGACGCGGGCAACGCGGTGTCAGGCGCCTGGAACGGCTGGCGCGACATCGCCTGCGCCAGGCGCCTGACGGTGGCGGCGTCGAACGGGCCGGGCGCGGGTGCCCCGGCGGCCGGCGGCGCCTCGGCCGCGCCGGAACGGGACCAGGGCAGAGCGAGGAGCGGGCTGCCGGCCCCGGCCCAGAGCAGTGTACGTCGATGCAACAGCAATCCTCCCCTCGCCGGAAGCCGGTCTGCGTCTTCCGGTTGCAGGATAGTGCAGGAATGATCGCCGTGTCGTGGCCCACGCTCACTTGGAGGCCCGATAACCCTGGGTCATCGAGACACGTCGCCGATACGGTGCCGCCGCAGGCGAGGCAAGGCAGGAAGCAAGGTTGAGGCTCTGCCTCAAACTCCGCCAAAGGCTCGCCTTTGGAATCCACTTGTCTCAGTAAAGCCTGTCCAGGGGGGGCTTCCCCCCTGGCGGGTCTGGGCAGAGCCCAGCCTTGCTTCCTGACAGTCATGGGCCGGCTTGGAAATGACCCACTACCGCGGCAAGACCAAGGGTGTCAGCCGGCGCGCAGGATTGATCTCTCATCGGCGTCCAAGGTTGAACCCCTGATCTGAGCTTTGCGGCGTGGTCGATGGTCAGTCTCGGTTCTTCGTCCACCAGGTATCGTTGCCGCTCCCGATGGTATCGGGCCTACAAACCGTTCACGGCAACAGGGCAGTCTCACAATCCTAATTCTGTACCCTGCACTTTCCCACTGCCACCTACTCAACAGAATGCTACAACAATGCAAGTGCCATCCCCAGATCTGCACAGTCGTGCCGAACCTGCTGCATGGCCTCTCTTCGGATGCCGCCCCTCAGCAACAGATTGTGGATGATGTCGCGCGTCTGGGCCGCCATCCCCACGACGTCCCGCAGGTCCCGCCCGTCCGGAGCCTCGTCGGCCTGCGGGAGTTCCAGGCAGGCACGGACAGGTGCGAACCAGTCCTTGCCGCCTGCGCCGACCCTGGCACGCACGATCCACCCCTGCGGCTTGTGTCCGAGTCCCTTGCCGAACTGCTTGGCAAGCCAGTGGGCGTGCCTGTCGTAGTCCGCCAGGAACAGCCGGAACCGGTTGGCGGCGACACCGGGAGGCACGGATCGCAGGGCGTCCGGGTCAAAGCCGTCCACAAGGAGCGGCGCCGGGCCCAGGAGCTCCTCGGCGAACGCCAGGAACGGGTCGCCGTCGACGATCACCACCCGGATGTTGGGCCGGTCGATGGCGAGTTCGGAGATGTGGTGACCCTGCCTCCAGCGCAGCAGCATCCCGGTCAGCCGCCGCGGCTCCGCCCCGACCAGGTCGGTCACGAAGCACGGCGCCGAAACGTCGCGCATGCGCGTGTCGGTGGCGCCGTAGCCGGCAAACGCGTCCGACCCGTCGGCGAACTCGATGAGCGCGGGATGGAACACCTGGCCGTGGCACAGCAGCCCGGGCTGGCCGGCAAGCCTGCGGTGCACCGCGCGCAGTTCCAGGGTGCTGGTCCCCAGCACGGCGAACCAGGGCGTGGTCACCCGCGTCTGGTCCTCGTACCAGGTGCCCTGCGAGCGTCCGGGAACCGGCCGTCCCGGCACCCCGTCGCGGTGGACCCTGCGCCAGGCGTCGTATTCCAGGGTCGGCTCGCCGATGCTCTCGTCGGGGAACGGCGCCGGCGGTACCTCGCCCGACCAGACCGCGTCGAGCCGGTCGCGCAGCGCCGTGTCGTGCAGCGATACCTTGCGCGCCATGAAGAAGTTCTGCCGCAGCAGATACTCGTAATGATCCGCATGGTACAGGATCGGGTAGCCGTAGTCGGAAAACTGGGAATGGGTCAGCGGACAGCTCACGATCCTGTCCTCCGGCACCAGGTGGCGCACCAGGGTCTGGAAGAACAGCTCGTCGGCGATCAGCGTCGTGCGGAAGAACCCGACGACGTCCGGCGCGCGCGCCAGCGCCATGACCTGCTTCAGGGTCCGCCAGGTGAGCACCCACCACTGCGAGCCCATGAACGGCGTCATGCCGCGCACGAAGCCGCGCTCCAGGCCCAGCCACTTCTGCAGGTGGAAGCAGGCCTCGGTCCGGCGCTGCTGGTCGCGCCAGTTGAACGGCCAGCGGTAGCGGTAGCGCTCCCGTTGCGGGCCGGTCTTCACCCAGGCCTCCGTGTCGGCCGCGACCGTCTCGATGAACTCGTCGCCGTCGTTGCGCCCCAGGAACGCGCTCAACTGGGCGCTCGGGCGAATCGGGTAGTCCATGCCGCTCAGGTGGTACACGTAGGTCGGGTCCCAGCCGGCGGCCTCGATCGCGTCGAGGCAGCTCAGCGTGCCCTGCACCACCGACCACTCCCCCCAGTGCACCGCCACCCGTGCGGCGAGGCGGACCTGCGCGCAGCCGGCGAAGCGGTCTCGCAGCCGCTCGAACGACGCCTGCGGCGCCTTGAGGTCGTAGTGCAGGGCGACCAGGTGGCCCTGCGCCACCAGCAGGTGGATCAGCCGCTCGACGTCGTCGGCGCGCCCGTGCGCAAGAAGGGCGAAGGCGATCTGCATCCTAGGACTCCCGGTCTCGGCTCTGGCGCCGGACCATAGCTGCGGCCTGCGCAGGCGCCACGCCGATCTCCCGCCGCCGCCCTGCCGGGCGATCCCGGCGGCATTGCCTTCGCCCTTTCGCCGACCGTATGGTGCCGCCGGTCAGGAAACGGACGTCTCGCCATGCCCCCACCCAGCCCCGCCTCTCCCGGGCCGCAGGCGCCGGCCGGCGCGGCTCAGGCGCAACCCGGGCAGATCGTCGAGAGCCAGTACGACCGCACCGAGCGCACGGCAAGCCTGATCGCCGCGGGAAAGCACCGCAACCTCATCGGCGGCCAGTGGGACGCGATGGGCGACCTCCAGCTCGATTTCCTGAGGAGGTCCGGGCTGATGCCCGAACACAGGGTCCTGGACATCGGCTGCGGGTGTCTGCGTGCCGGCGTGAAGCTGATCCCCTACCTCGAACCCGACCACTACTACGGGCTCGATGCGGAGAAGGCTCTGCTGGACGTCGGGTTCCACAAGGAGCTGGCCAGGGCCGGCATCCAGGATCGCCTGTCGCGCGCCAACCTCTATGCCTCGCGCCTCTTCATCCATCGCAGGCTGGACCCGGCCACGATCGACATGGCGATCTGCAACTCGGTGATGACGCACCTTCCGCTCAACTACGTACGCATCTGCCTGGAGAACACCTTCGGCTACTTCAGGGATGGCGCGTCGCTGTTCATGACGTTCTTTGAGCTGCCGGCCGGCACGCGGTTCTCCGCACCGCACACCAACACGCATGGTGTCACCACGAACGGCGCGTCCGACCCATACCACTACACCGTCTCCGACATGGTCCACGCCGCGGAAGGCACCGGATGGGCCGCGTCTTACATCGGGGAGTGGGGACACCCGCGCGGGCAGGCGATGATGCGCTACAGGCGTGCCTGACCGTCAGGAAGCAAGGCTGGGCTCTTCCTCCGCTGCCCATTCCAGCAGCCCAAGAGGGCTGTCGGAGTCTTTGGGCAGCTCTGCCCAGACCCGCCAGGGGCGAGCCGCCCCTGGACCGGCTTTACTTAAGTATTGGATTCCAAAGGCGAGCCTTTGGCGGAGTTTGAGGCAGAGCCTCAACCTTGCTTGTTTCACCCGTCACTCCAAAAGGCTCCTGGTATAGGACTGAGTCTCTGGTCCTGCCTCCTCGCAGTCATGTCCTGCACCGACAAGGGCTGCCGCCCGCCCGGACCAGTGTTCCACGCTGCCGTCGGCCGTCACGCGCAGGTCGAACGTTGCCGGCGGAACGAACAGGCGGTTGGTGTCCTCGAAGCGGCTGGCCGAGATACGGTCCACCCAGATGACGAGCGCAGGCCCGCTCGCCTGGAACGCCGCCCGCGTCTCCGGGGTCGGGCACACCAGGTCGGCGAGCGCGTGGCCGCCGGCGTCGACTACGCGGTCGCACAGCCAGCCCATCCGCCGCGCCTGCTCGATGCGGTCCTGCGTCGAGAAGCCAAGGTCGCGGCTGATCTCGCGGCGCACCGCGTCGGCGTTGAAGTGCACGGCGCGGATGCGCGGCGAGAGCGCGAGCGCGAGCGTGGTCTTGCCGGCACCCGGCAGGCCCATCACCAGGATCTTCACGCCCATCCGCCACTCTCCACCCTGCCTGGCCGGGACCGAAGGCCACCCGGGACATGCCGCAGGTCCCGGGGTCGCGTCCACGCAGGCCTGATGACACCGCGCGAGGCATGTGGGCAAGGCGCCTGGGACCACCGCGGGCGAAGCGCCAGGCAAGCAAGGTTGAGGCTCTGCCTCAAACTCCGCCAAAGGCAGGCCTTTGGAATCCGTTACTTAGGCAAGGCCGGTCCAGGGGCGGCTCGCCCCTGGCGGAGTTTGAGGCAGAGCCTCAACCTTGCTTGCTTCACTGGAGCAGCCGTCACACCCCGGCTTGGTCGCGCAACGCTCCCGCCACCAGCGAGATCGCCGCCATGCCCAGCAGCGTGCCGAGGAACACCGACAGGGTCACGGTGAGCGGCGTGTCCAGGCTGGGCTGGTCCGGCAGCACCGGCGGCACGAAGTCGATCAGGTAGTCCTGCTTCCTCGCCGCATCCGCCCGCGCCACCACCAGGCCCTGCTCGGCCGAGGTGTAGGCGGTGCGCGCGAACTCCTCGTCGAGCTGCAGGCGCGCATACTCGGCCAGGGTCTGCGAATACGGCGTAGCCCCCGACCCGGCCGGGCCGGCGAGCCGCCCCTGCTCGCGTCGCAACTGGTCCTCCAGCGAGGCGATGCGCGTCCTGATCTGCACGATGACCGGCGACCCGGGCGACAGGAACGGCACGCTCTGCGCGAGCTGGGTTCGCGCCACCGCGAGGTCGGACTCCAGCGTGCCGACGATGGCGCCGAGCTGGCCGGCCATGCGGGCCGGGTCGAGGTCGCGGTGCAGGTCCTGGTAGGCCGCCAGCGCGCCCCGCGCCTGTCGCACGCGCTCCTCCTGACGGGCCACCTCGGCGGCGGCGAAGTCCAGCTCGTCGCGACGCGCGCGCGCGCTCATCTCGCCCACCATCCGGTCGCAGGCTCGCGCCACCGCTTCGGCGAGATCGAGCGCCGGTTTCGGGCCGGCGGCCTCGACGTCGATGGTGAGGTAGCCGCCCAGGCCCTCGCTGACCGAGACCCGCCGCCGGAAGACGCGCAGGAACGCCGCCTGCGAGGCGTGCGGGCTCATCCGCGACATCCAGTCCACGTCCGGGCTGCTGAACGCCGCCCGCAGGCCAAGCGTGCCGTCGAGCTGGCGCAGCAGCGCGGCCGAGCGGACGTACTGGTAGATGATGGCGCCCAGGTCGACGCTGTTGCTCTGGCTGGTGCCGGCGACGCTCTGCACGAGGCCGGCGGACAGGGACTGCACGGGCTGGTAGGTCTGGTAGGTGAGCTGAAGCTCCGCGACGTAGCGCGGCGAGGCGAACAGCAGGAAATATCCCGCGGTCGCCAGCGTCGGCAGCCCGACGAAGACGGCCAGCCGCAGCAGGAAACGGCGCCTGCGCCGCAGCCGCAGCGTCAGCAGCATCCTCGCGTGCGGCGAGGCCGCGGCCCAGGACGGCGCGGCCGGCGCGGGACGCACCAGCGCGCCGCCTTGCGCGGCGGCGATCGCGGTGGCCGCCGGGCGGTCCGCCTCGGCTCGCGCGTCCTGCCGCTTCACGAGGCGCCCCCCTCCTGGAACACGCCCGCTTCCTGGAACACGCCCGCCTCGTGGAACGCGACCCCGTCGGCGGGGCGGTCGAACAGGCGCAGCGTGGCGTCGCGGATCACCGCCACCGCCTCGGCATGGTGCAGCGCCAGGCGCGGCACCGCGGTGGAGAAGATCAGCCCCGCCCCGCGGGCGCGCACCGCCTCGATGCAGCGCGCCAGCAGGCCGGGCGGCAGGCCTTGCGCGTCGTCGATCAGGTAGCAGTCGGCCGGTAGCAGCATCGCGATCGCAACCTCCAGGCCGCGCCGCGTCGCCTGCTGCATCGTCCCGACCGGACCGGCGAGCTGCCGGCCCGCGCCGCAGAAGGCATCGACCGCGAGCAGCAGCTCGTCCTCGTCCAGCCCCTGCGAGCGCGCCACGAACCGCAGGTTCTCGAGGCCGGTCAGCGAGGCGTGCAGGAAGCGGCCCGCGTTGATGACTGGCGAGAAGGCGCCGTGGAACAGGATCGCGCCCTGCTCGCAGGCGCAGCCGCCCGACAGCAGGCGCAGCACCGTGGTCCTGCCCTGTCCGCGTCCGCCGAGCAGGGCCAGCACCCGGTCGGAGGGCAGGTCAAGGCTGGTCGGCCGCAGCACCAGCTTCGGCGGCGCCCCCGGCGCGAGGAAGACCTTCGCCGCGTCGCAGAGACGGATCACCCCGCTGCCGTGTGGCGGATGCTGCGGCACGCCGCGAGGCCCAGCACGAGCAGCACGGCCGCGACGCAGGCGGGATAGGCCGGGACGATCATCATCGTCGGGTAGCCCGGATCGAAGGCGTGCCGCTCCAGCTCCACCAGGTGCAGCAGCGGGTTGTAGAGGAACACGGCGGCCAGCACGGGCGGCACCCGTTCGACCACGAAATACAGGCCGCAGGTCACGAACAGCGCCCACACCGTCAGCTTCTCCAGGGGCCGCACGATCGACCACACCGTGCCGAGCCGCTCCGTCAGCAGCCCGAAGCCCACGCCCATCGCGCCCGCGACCAGGAACACGAGCGCGGTCTGCGGCAGGTCGGGCAGCGGCAGGTCCGCTCCGAACGCCTCGAACGGCAGCAGCGCCACCAGGCAGAACACGAGGTTGACCAGCAGCGGCCACGCGGCCCGCGCGAGGCGCAGGTGCATCGCCGTCACGCCGGGCAGCACGGTGGCGCCGCCCGGCCACTTCGCCCCGCCCGCAGCGCCCTGCACCGTGTAGTTGAAGGCGAACCAGACGGAGAACCCCGCCAGCACGAAGGCGGCGACCGGGATCTCGCCGGGCATCGGCTTGCGCAGCACGGTGAACAGCACCCAGTGCGCGAGGATCACCGTGACCGGCCGGATCAGCTCCTGCAGCAGGCCGAACCGGTTGCCGTGGTACTTGAGCTGGAGGTTGCGCAGGATCAGCGCGCGGATGACGAACACGTTGTCCAGCCCGACCCACCGGCGCACCGGGCGCGCAAGCACCGGGCGCAGCCCCAGGGAGAGCGGCTCGTGCGGCGCAGGCGGGGCCGCCCCGCCCGGGGCGAGGCGTGGGGCAGCGGCCAGCGGCGAGGGTGGCGTCGCCACCGCCACATCCGGTCCGTTGCCGGCACGATCCGGCTCCTGCGGCCCGGCTTCACCCGGTCCGTCGCCCGCAAGCGGCGCCGTGCCCGCCGCGAGGGTGTCGCGCCCGCGCCGCATCGCCTCGCATCTCGCCAGCACCAGCCGCGCCGAGTCGCACGCCGCGTCGTGCTGCAGCGCCTGGCGGGCCAGGCGCGCCGCCCCGTCCACCTGTCCGCGCTCCAGCATCAGGGCCGCCATCCCGGCCCGCAGGGAGGCCGCCTGCGGGCAAAGGCTGAGGGCGTCGCGCAGGTGGACCAGCGCCTGCCCGCTGTTGCCGCGCTGCCGCGCGATCGTGGCGAGCAGCCTGTGCCCGCGCACCAGGGCGGGGTCGAGCGCCAGCGCGCGCAGGCACGCCGCCCGCGCGCGCGCACGATCCCCGGCCAGCAAGAACGCCCGCGCCTGCAGCAGCGCCGGCGCCGCGCCGTCCGCCGCCACGCATTGCCCGAACACCGCGGCCGCCTCCGCGAAGCGCCGCCTGCGGCAGAGGTCGAGGCCGCGGGCCCGCAGCGCGCCGGTGCCGGGCAGGGCCGCGCTCACCCTGCGTCCCGTCCCGTCGTCACGCGGAGGCATCCGGGCGCAGGGGCTTGAGGCCGACGCCGAAGATGCGGGGCGGCATCGGCGACACGCGCACCTCGCGCACCTCGTAGCCGTCCAGCACCACGTGGCGCATCGCCTGCGGGCTGATCCGCCAGAAGTCCGGGGAGTCGTGCACCCGCTGGGTGGGGGTGGTGTCGGCGATCGGGTTGCCCTTCGGCCCGCTCACGGTGACACCCGCGCGGCCCGCCGCCTTGCTGAAGCCCGGCACCGCCAGAATGAGGGTGCCGCCCGGCCTCAGCACGCGGCGCATCTCGTCCAGCGCCCGCCAGAAATGCCGCTCGTGCACCAGCGCGTCGTTCCACAGCACGGTGCCGAACACGCCATCGGCGAACAGGGCCGTCATGTCGCCCGGATGGCCGCAATGCGCCACCATCCCGCCGGGGAGCCGGCCCGGCGACAGTGCCGGCCCGAGGATGTGGCGCTCGGCCGCCTCGAACCGGCCGGCCGCCAGCACGCAGGCCGCGGCGTCGGCCACGCCGAGTTCGAGGTAGGGTTCCTGCGTTGCCTGCACCTCCACCAACGTGCGGAACTCGCCCGCCATCCGCACCGACGGCGCCAGCCTCGGCGTCGCGGGCGCGTCGCCCCCGCCTGCCGCCGCGGCACGGCCGCCGCCCGGGGTGGCGAGGGCGGCGAGGACCTCGGCGATGTTGGGCACCAGGGGCGCCACGGACTGCGTGCCCTGCCCGCCGTCGAAGATCATCGCCTCGATCGAGTCGGCGTGGCGGGCGATGTCGCCCTCGTCGAACTCCAGGAACGCGAGCAGCGCGTGCAGCCTGGCGGTACGCGCCTCGCGGATGCCGGAATACAGGTCCTCGTAGCAGACGGTGTGGAATCCCTCCTCGAGCTGCGCGAGCCACGCCGTCACCGTGCCGGTCGCCTCGCGGCAGTGGAGCTGATGCGCCACCATGCGCTCGACCGGCAGCGCCCCGAGGGTGCGCTGTCCCTCCGCCACCTCGCTGAACACCTTGCGCGAGTAGTCGCGGAACCAGGTCCCCTGCGCCTCGGCGATGAACTTGGACACCAGGCGCGCCGGCTCGTCGCGTCGCAGCAGCAGGATGTGGCGGTACGACGCCCTGGCCGCCGCCCGCATGAGGTGCTCGTTGAACCCCATGCTCAGCAGCTCGTAGCAGTGCTTCAGCAGATGGCCGCCCGAGAAGACCTCGTCGAGCGAGCCGGCGAGCGCGACCGGGTCCCTGGTCCTGTTCCAGGCGTCGGTGATCGGCCAGAACTGACGCGGCCTGGCCCTGGCCCAGTTGAACGGCTCGTGCTCGGCGCTGCGATGCTCCGACATCAGCATCAGCAGCTCGGTGAGCGTGGTGCCGCCGGTGCGCTGCATCGTCCAGATTATGAAGGGTCTCGACACCGTGCCCATCCCATGCCGCGCCGCAACGCAGGCCGGGTGTCGCAGACCGCGCGGGGCAGGGTCAAGCCGCAGTGCGGCAAGGCAAGCGAGCAAGGCCGGGCTCTGCCCAGACCCGCCAGGAGCGAGCCGCCCCTGGACCGGCATGACTTAAGAGAAGCCAGTCCAGGGGGGCTCCCCCTGGCGGAGTTTGAGGCAGAGCCTCAACCTTGCCTGCTGCCCTGCGGCCGCCCCGTCACCAGCCGCTGGCATCGCGGCAGGCCGTGGTCTATCAACCCGGCCGGTCCGGAACCTGCGCGGATATGGAGGCTGCTTGTCCTGCCACGTCCGCCCCCGCCGGCCCGCCCGCCTGCGCGTCGTGTGCACCCTGGCGATGGCGTGGCTGCCACTCGCCTGCAGCCACTTTCCCAGCGGGGCGCCGACCTCGCGCGACTTCGGCGCCGGCCAGCCTCGGGCAGTGGGTCGCGTGACCGCGGCGGCGCGCCCTGCCCTGCTGCTCGTCGACCTGGACGCGTCCACCCTGCCGCCTGTCGCCGCGGCGCCACGCGCCGGCCTGGCCGCAGCATTCGCCCCTTCGGGCCGCCGGCCGAGCCTGGCCCTGCGCCCGGGCGAGCTGGTCAGCGTCAGCATCTTCGAGTCCGGCGCGGTGCCGCTGTTCGGGCAGTCGGGCATCGCGGCTGCGAACCCGCTGGCCGGCGCGCTCACCGAGGGCGGCCATGCCACGACCCTGCCGGCGCAGGGCATCGAGCCGGACGGCGGCATCGCGATCCCGTTCGCGGGCAGGGTGCGGGTGGGCGGGCTCACGCCGCTGCAGGCCGGCGAGCGCATCGCCGCCGCGCTGGCCGGCCGCGCCACGAACCCCCAGGTGGTCGTGGCGCTCGCCGGGCCGTCGCTGAACACCGCGACCGTGGGGGGCGACGTCGCCCACCCCGGCCTCGTGACCCTGACCCTGCGCGGCGAGCGGGTGCTGGACGCCGTCGCCGCAGCCGGCGGATCGAGCCACGAGCCCTCCGAGTGCACCGTGCAACTGACCCGGCACGGGCGGATGGCGACCGCGGGGCTGCAGCAGCTCGTCGACGACCCGTCCGAGAACCTGCCGCTGGAACCGAGCGACAGCCTGTTCGTGCTGTACGAGCCGCGCAGTTTCGTGGTGCTGGGCGCGGCCCTCAAGGTCGCGCAGTACGACTTCAACACTCGGCGCGTCACCCTGGCCGAGGCCGTCGCGAGAGCGGGCGGGCCGAGCGACGCGCTCGCCGATGTCGGCAACCTCTACCTGCTTCGCACCGAGCCCGCGGAGACCGTGGCCGGTCTGCTGCAGGCCGCTGCCACCACTCCGGGCGCCACAACGGCGACTGCTCCAGCTGCCACGTTGGCGAGCGTCGCGGTCGCGGCGCCGGTGGCCTACCATCTCGACCTTCGCCATGGGGCGGGCTACTTCCTGGCGCAGGGCATCCAGATGCGGGACAAGGATGTCGTTCTGATGACAAATGCGGACTCGGTGCAGTTGCAGAAGATCTTCGCTGTGGTGCGCAACGCGACCGGCGTGTATTTCGACCTCCACTCGCGTTTTCCCTAGGATCTGGCCGCAAGGACGAAGCGATGATCCCGCCGCGTCCGCGTTCGGCCGGCCACCGCCAGACCAACGACGCCTGGTGGTCGGGCAGGCACCCGCGGTGGCTCGCCCGATGGCTGCGGGCCGGCCTTGCGACGGGCCGGCTGCTGCTGCTGTCGTGGCTGCTGGCGCTGTGGAGCCGCTGGAAGCTCGCCCGCCTGCTCGGCCCCGCTCCGTCCCGCGGCGGCCCCGGCGTGGTGCTGGTGGCCACCTACCGGGGCGACGCCGGCCTGCTGCAGCCGTTCCTGTCCCACCACCGCCGGCTCGGCGTCGCGGAGTACGTCTTCCTCGACCTCTCTGCGGCCGGCGATCTCGCGACCCTGCTGCGGCACGAGGCGGACTGCGCGGTGTGGCGGCCACGCGGACGCTGGCACCCGCGCCAGTCGCTGCCCTGGCTCAACCATCTGCGCCACTGCCATGCCGCCGGGCGCTGGTGCCTGTCGCTCGAGGTCGGCGATCTGTTCGTCTACGCGCGATGCGAGAGCCGTCCCATCCTGGGCCTCACGGACTTCCTGGACACGGAACACCGCGACCACGTCTTCGCGCTGGTCATCGAGATGTACGCCGAGTCCGCCATCGCCGACCTGGCCCGCGACCCGACGGAGGACCCGCTGCAGGTGACGCCGTGGTTCGACCCGTCCGGCTACGTCACGTCCGAGCCGACGGCGGACCGCAGCGTCGAGGTGCGCGGCGGCCTGCGCCGCCGCACCCTGTTCAGGAGCAACCCACGCCAGAGCCCGACCATCGGCCGCATCCCGCTGGTCCGCTGGCGCCGCTTCTACGCCTACCTGGACGGCACGCGGCTGATGCGGCCCAGGCGCCTGAACACCGCGCATTCGCCCACGCACAGCAGCCCGACGGCCTGCCTGCTGCGCTTCGCCCTGCTCGGCGCCCCCGGCCAGGACGACCTTCCCGCCCACGCGGCGAGCGAGCGGCTCCGCTCCCTTCGGCTCAAGCACGACGTCAGCCGACGCTACGCGGACAGCGCGGACCTGGTGGCGTGCGGCCTGCTCAACCCGGGGCAATGGTTCTGATATCAACGGATCCCTGGAACGACCGGTGAAGCAGGCAAGGTTGAGGCTCTGCCTCAAACTCCGCCAAAGGCTCGCCTTTGGAATCCATTACTTAAGTAAAGCCGGTCCAGGGGGGCTTCCCCCTGGCGGGTCTGGGCGGAGCTGCCCAAAGGTTCCGACAGCCCGCTTGGGCTGTTGGAATGGGCAGCGGAGGGAGAGCCCAGCCTTGCTTCCTGACAGGTCAACGCATGGGCCGTCGGCATGAGGGCCTGGCCGACGCTGCGCCGGCTCGGCCTGCTGGCGCTGGCGCTGGCGCTGCCGGGCGCGGGCGCTCCGGTCGCGCGCATCTCGCTGTCGCCGACGCCGCTCGGCTCGATCGACCCCAGGCTGTTCGGCGTGAACTACGTGTGGCACCTGGTGCCGCGCTCCGACTTCGCGGCGTTCGGCGCCGCGATGCGCGACATCGCCCACGCGACCCTGACCCGCTACCCGGGCGGCTGGGCGGCGGAGAGATACGACTGGGACCGCAACGAGCAGACCGGCGAGCAGGCCCGCGCCGTCGAGCCCGGCGTCGGGCCGGACGCGTTCCTGGCCGCGACCGCGCAGGCGAGCTTCGTCACCCCGAGCGCCGCCGCGATCCGCGATCCGGCCGAGATGGACCAGGTCGTGCAGACCACCACCCGGCTCGTCCGGCGCTTCGGCGCGCAGGTGCCGATCTGGGAGATCGGCAACGAGTGGTGGCTGCAGCGCGGCGCGAAGCAGGACCCGCAGATGCGCGCGCGCAACCTCGCCGCCTACGCGGCCCTGGTCGCACGGGTGGCCCCCGCGATGCGGCAGGCCGACGCGCGGATCGGCATCTATGCGACCGGCGAGTGGACCCACCCGGAGGATTTCGCGACCCTGCGCGCCCTGGTGGGGCCGGCGGCGTGGGACGCGGTCACCGGCGTGTCGATCCACCCCTACTGCGGCACCCTGGAGGCCGAGACCCTGTGCAGCCTGCTGCCGCAGCGCGCGCGCGAGATCCGTGCCGCGAGCGGGAAGCGGTCGATCTATGCGTCGGAGTGGTCGCTGGGGCCGCGCGTCACGTCGGACGACTACGGCATCCGCAACGCCAACCAGCTCGTGACGGCGATCCGCACCCTGGCCGAGGCGGGGCTGGACGCGGCGGCGTACTGGCCGCCGGTGCGGGCCGTGCCGGCGATCGCGTTCGTCTCCGCCGACTACGGCCAGGCGTTCGCGACCGGCAGGCTGTTCGGCTGGATGGCGCAGTCGTTCCGCGGGCAGATGCTGCGCAGCACCGGCGACCTGCCTTCCGCTGCGGCGCGGGGCGAGGACGGCGTCTGGGTGGTCGTGTCCTCAATGGACTCCGGCCCGCGCAGCGTCGAGATCGCCCTGGCGGCGACCGGCCTCATCCATCTCGTCTCGGCCGAGGTGATGTTCGCGGCCGACCCCGACGACCGCGATCGCGCCCGCCTCGTGCAGGTGGCCGCCCTGCCCGCGGCGATCCGGCACGATGCGGAGGGGCGCGCATCGGTGGTGTTCGACGTCAACCCCGGCACGGCAGGGCGTGGGGCGGCGTGGGAGATCGTGCGCCTGCACCTGCGCTGATGGCGACATTGACCTGCAAGGCAAGCAAGGCTGGGCTCTCCCTCCGCTGCCATTCCAACGACCCAAGGGGGTCGTCGGAACCTTTGGCAGCTACGCCCGGACCCTCCAGAGGCGAGCCGCCCCTGGGCCGGCTTCGCTGAGTAGTGGATTCCAAAGGCGAGCCTTTGGCGGAGTTTGAGGCAGAGCCTCAACCTTCCTTGCTTCCGTTTCCCGTGCCATTTTGCCTCGACCCACCTGCGGAGGTATCGCGTCCATGGCCGTCAACAAGACCCACGAGACCAGCGCGTCCGCGCTTGCCGGCCTGTTGCGCGACGGCATGCTGATCCACTCCGGCGGCTTCGGCCTGTGCGGCATTCCCTCGACGCTGATCACCGCGATCCGCGAGTCCGGCGTGCGCGACCTCACCGTGGTCTCCAACAACGCCGGCGTCGACGACGGCGGCCTGGGCGAGCTGCTCCAGACCCGCCAGATCGCGAAGATGGTCAGCTCCTACGTCGGCGAGAACAAGCTGTTCATGCAGCAGTACCTGGCCGGCGAGCTGCAGATCGAGTTCAACCCGCAGGGCACGCTCGCGGAACGCATCCGCGCCGGCGGCGCCGGCATCCCCGCCTTCTACACCCGCACCGGCGCCGGCACCGACATCGCCGAGGGCAAGGAGACCCGTTCCTTCGGCGGCCATGACCACATCATGGAGACCGGCCTGCGCGCCGACCTGGCCGTGATCCACGCCTGGCGCGGCGACCCCGAGGGCAACCTCGTGTACCGCATGGCCGCGCGCAACTTCAACCCGGTGATGGCCACCGCCGCCGCCGTCACCGTCGCGGAGATCGAGGAGCTGGTGCCACAGGGCTCGCTCGACCCCGACGCGATCATCACGCCCGGGATCTTCGTCCAGCGCATGGTCGTGGTCGGCAGCGCCGGGAAACGCATCGAGCAGAGAACAACCCGCAAGAGGGAGGCAGCCTGACATGCCCTGGACCCGCGACCAGATGGCCGCCCGCGCGGCGGCCGAGCTGCAGGACGGCTTCTACGTCAACCTCGGCATCGGCATCCCGACGCTGGTGGCCAACCACGTGCCCCCGGGCATGACGATCTCGTTCCATAGCGAGAACGGCATGCTCGGCATGGGGCCGTTCCCCTACGAGGGCGACGAGGACCCCGACCTGATCAACGCCGGCAAGCAGACCGTCACCCTGCTCCCCACCAGCTCCTTCTTCGACAGCGCCACCTCGTTCGCCATGATCCGTGGCGGCCACGTCCAGCTCTCCGTGCTCGGCGCGCTCCAGGTCGCGGAGAACGGCGACCTTGCCAACTGGATGGTGCCGGGCAAGATGGTCAAGGGCATGGGCGGCGCGATGGACCTCGTCGCCGGCGTGCCGCGCATCGTCGTGCTCATGGAGCACACCGCCAAGGGCGAGGCCAAGATCCTGCCCGCCTGCACCCTGCCGCTCACCGGCGCCGGTGTGGTCAACCTCATCGTCACCGACCTCGGCGTGTTCGACGTCGCCCGCCCCGGCCTCACGCTGGTCGACATCGCGCCGGACGTCACGCTCGACGACATCCGTGCCAAGACCGCCGCGCGCTTTACCGTGCACCCGAACCTCGAGGCGCGGATCGCCGCGTAGGGCCGGGGAGGGCCGCCGCCGAAGCAAGCAAGGCTGGGCTCTGCCCAGACCCGCCAGGGGCGAGCCGCCCCTGGACCGGCTTTACTTAAGTATTGGTTTCCAAAGGCTTGCCTTTGGCGGAGTTTGAGGCAGAGCCTCAACCTTGCTTGCCTGCGACAGGCTCACGCCGCCGTACCGTGCACCTCCGGCCACCCGATGCTCGGCCCGTGGCCCCGGAAGTTCCTGAGCCACCACGCCCAGTCCTGCGGCACCAGCGAGAACGGGTCCTCGTGCGCCAGCTCGCGCGCCGCCCACAGCGGCCAGTGCGGGTTGGCCAGCGCCGGCCGCCCCAGCATCACCACGTCGACCAGCTCCTCGCGCACGGCACGGTCCGCGTTGCGCGGCACGCCGAGGTTCCAGCTTGTCGCCACCGGAATGCCGACCTCGCTGCGCACCCGGTGCGCGCGGGCCAGCATGAAGCCGACCTCGTTCAGCGGCGGATCGACCATGGCGTCGGTGTTGAAGCCGAGCGAGAGGTCCGCAAGGTCGAGCCCGTGCTGCTTCATCATGCCGATCGCGACCACCGCGTCCTCGAACTGCGTCCCCTCCGGGTTCAGGTCGTCCGAGCCCAGCCGCATGGTGAGCGGGTACTTCTCCGGCCACACCGCGCGCACCGCGTCGAGCGCCTCCAGATGGAACCGCGCCCGGTTCGCCACGCTGCCGCCGTACTCGTCGGTCCTCTGGTTCGCCAGCGGCGAGAAGAAGCTCGCCCCCAGGTAGCCGTGCGCATAGTGCATCTCCAGCCACTTGTAGCCGGCATCGAGCGCACGCCGCGCGGCATCCGCGTACGCCCGGTGCAGCGCCTTGATCTCGGCCACGCTCAGCGCGTGCACCGGATAGACGTGCCCCCCGCCGCCATACGGGATCGCCGACGGGGCGCTGCACGTCCACCCGTCCGGGTGGTCCGGCGGCAACTGCCGCCAGGTGCCTTCCTCATTCGTGCCACGGTGCGGCGGCAGCTCGCTGCCCTTGCGCCCGGTGTGCCCGAGCTGGATCGCCGGCACCGCGCCCATGCGCTCGATGATGGCGCACACCCGCGCATGGCCTTCGATCTGCGCGTCGTCCCAGATGCCGGCGCAGGACTTGGTGGTGCGCCCGTCCGGGGTGATCGCCATCTGCTCGCCGAACACCAGGGCGAACCTGCCCGCCGCCCGCGCCCCCAGGTAGCTCACGTGGTAGTCGTCCAGCCGGCCGTCGACGGAGTTGTACATCGTCATCGGCGACATCGCCGTGCGATTGCGCAAGGTGACGCCCTTGAGCGTGTAGGGACTGAACAGGTCAGGCATGGCACGCCCCTCGGCTGTTGCAGGGAACGACTGCACTCCCGCAAGATTCGCGCCAAAGAGGAAGGTTGAGGCTCTGCCTCATCCGCCAGGGGCAGCGCCCCTGGACCTGCACTGGAGCAGGAGCCTAACCAAGGCCGGTCCAGGGCGGCTCACCCTGGCGGGTCCCCGCTTCCAGGCATGAGGCAGAGCCCTGGCCTTCCCGCCCCGCCGCGCCCACTTGCCCAAACACCCTCCCATCATCCTATATCCGCCCCCATCCCCACTCAGGAGGGTCCACCATGCCTTCCGGCCTCGACCCCGAGCCTGAGCCCGACGACGCGCTCGCGCGTCTGCGCCGCCACGCCGGGATCCTTGCCGAGTTCGGCCGCATGGCAGCCGACAGCAGCGGCACCGCCCGCCTGCTCCAGCTCGCCACCGTGCAGGCAGGCCGCGGCCTGGGCACCACCCACGCCAAGGTCCTGCGCCACCGCCCCGAGCACGGCGACCTGCTGATCGTCGCCGGCGTCGGCTGGAACCCCGGCGTCGTCGGCCACGTCGCACTGGGCACCGACATCGGCTCCGCTCCCGGCCAGACGCTGCAGACCGGCCAGCCCACCGTGGCCGACGACCTCTCCGCCACCCCCGACACCCGCCACGCCCCGGTGCTGCGCGAGCACGGCATCGTCTCCGCGCTCAACGTCCTGCTCACCGTGGACGGCGCGCCCTGGGGCGTGCTGGAGGCCGACAGCGCCACGCCGCGCCGCTTCGACGCCGACGACATCCGTTTCCTGGCCACCCTGGCCGACACCCTCGGCCTCGCGATGCACGCCCGCCGCGACCGGCAGGACGGCGCCCGCGAGGCCGCCACCACCACCCGCGCCCTGCTCGACCAGAAAACCCGCATGGTCGAGCTGCAGCACCGCTCGCGCAACGACTTCCAGCTCGTCATGTCGCTGCTGATGCTCCACAAGCGCCAGCAGACCGACCCCGCCGCCCGCCGCGGCCTGGTCCACGTCATGGACCGCATCGCCGCCATCGGCATGGCCCACGACCAGCTCTGCGGCGAGCACGCCCGCGGCATGGTCGAGCTGTCCGACTACCTCACCGCGCTGTGCGGCAGCCTCAACCAGCGCCGCGAGAACGTCGCCGTCGCCACCGACCTGGTGGGCGCCGCCATGCTCCACGAACGCGCCATCCCCCTCGGCCTGATCGTCAACGAGCTGGTCACCAATGCCCTGAAGCACGCCTTCCCCGACGACCGCCCCGGCACGATCACCGTGAGCTTTCGCAGCACCGCCGACGGCGAAGGCGTGCTCGGCGTGCGCGACGACGGCGCCGGCATGGGCCCGCCCCGCCCGGGCAGTCTCGGCACCGAGCTGGTGCGCCGCCTCGTCCGGCAATGCGGCGGCCACCTGCACCACGAGGCCCTCGCCCCGGGCACCGCCGTCACCGTGCGCTTCCCGCTGGTGACGTGACCGCACGAATGGCAAGGCAAGGTTGAGGCTCTGCCTCAAACTCCGCCAAAGGCTCGCCTTTGGAATCCAATACTCAAGTCAAGCCGGTTCAGGGGCGGCTCGCCCCTGGCGGGTCTGGGCGTAGCTGCCAAAGGTTCCGACAACCCGCTTGGGTCGTTGGAATGGCAGCGGAGGGAAAGCCCGGCCTTGCTTGCTGATGGCTCAACGAACCCGACCATCGGTATAGGTACTAGTTTCCACAGGCCTGCCTTTGGCGGCGTTTGAGGCAGAGCCTCGACCCTGCTTCCAAGGTCAGCCCGGCAGCCCCCGGTCCACCCGGCTGCGGACCGGCCCCACGTCAGGGCTATCGACCCCCGGCGTCGGCGGCGGCGAGCGGTCGCTCCCGGTGACGGCGAGCGGGTGGAACGGCAGCACCTGGTCGCCGCTGGGCAGCTCTGCGGTGCTCCAGCCGCCGCCCAGCGCCGCGACCAGGCTGACCACGGCCTGGCGCTGCCTGGCCTCGATGGCGACCTCGGTGATCTGCGCGGTGAGCGCCGTGACCTGCGCGACCAGGGCGTTGAGATAGTTGTCCAGCCCGGCCCGGTACAGGATCAGCGAGATGCTCTGCGCGGCCAGCGCCTGGCGCACCGCCTCCCTCCCCTGCTTGGTCTCGACCGCGAGCCGGCTGGTCAGGGTCAGCCCGTCCTCGACCTCCTGGAACGCGGCGAGCACCGTGACGCGGTAGAGGTCGCGCGTCTGGGCATACTGCGACCACGTCCGCTGCAGCGCGGCGCGGCGCAGCCCGCCCTCGAACAGCGGCAGCACGGCCTGCGCGCCGATCGTCCACAGGCTGTTGGGCAGGGTGGCGAGGTTGAAGCCGCGGTCCTGGAAGCCGCCCAGCGCGCTCAGGGTGAGGCTGGGGTAGAACGCGGCACGGGTGACGCCGATCGCCGCGTTGGCCGCCGCCATCGAGCGCTCGGCAGTGGCGACGTCGGGGCGGCGCTGCAGCAGGTCCGAGGGAAGCCCGGGCGGGATGTCCGGCACCAGGATCCGAGGGTCGGCCTGCGGGGCGATGACGAAGCTGGAGGGCTGGGCGCCGACGAGGACCGCGATCGCGTGCTGCAGCACCGCGCGGTTGGCCAGCACGTCGGTCTCCTGCACCTCGCCGGTGGCGAGCTGGCCGCGGGCGCGGGCGACGTCGAGGCCCGAGGCGATCTTGCCGGCCTCGCGCAGCGTCGTGATGTTGACCGCGAGCGTGTAGTACTGGATCGCCTGGCGCAGCACGGCGTCCTCGGTGTCGAAGCCGCGCAGCGCGATGTAGTCGGTGGCGAGCTGGGCCTGCAGGCTGAGCCGGGCGCTGGCCAGCGTCGCGGCACTGCCCTGCGCGAGCCGTTTCTGGATGCGGGTCTGGTTGCTGATCGCCTGCCAGAAGTCCGGCACCCACGAGGCGGTGGCGTCGATCTGGTTCGAGGACTCGACGTTGGGCCCGCCGCCGCCGTTGCGGAACAGGCGGTTCATGGACTGCCGGTTGTCCGAGGTGTTGGCCCCGACGCCGAACTGCGGGAACAGGCCGGCGCGCGCCTCCGCGGCGAGGTCGCGCGCCTGGGTGTACAGCTCCTCCTGCGCGGCGAGGCTGGGGTTGAGGGCCTCGGCCTGCTCCTCCAGCCTGTCGAGCACCGGGTCGCCGAACAGCCGCCACCAGGCGCCCCGCGGCAGCGCGTCGCCGGGCTGGCCGACCTTGAACGGCGCCGAGCCCTGGTAGCTGGCCGGCAGCATGAAGCGCGGCGGGTCGTAGGCCGGAGCGAGGTCGCAGCCGCCCAGCGCCAGCAGGCACACCCCGGCGGCCAGGCGCCCGGCGCGGCCACTGCGACGCTGCGGCAGGCCGCGCGCCGGCCGCGCGCCGGGCCGGCCTGGAACAGGGTCCACCACCCGGCTACCCCGCCGTGCGGCAGGCGGGCGCGTTGGGAAAGGCGGGCGCGTCGGGAAGCTCGTCGTGACGGTGCATCTCTGGGTGCAATCCCCTGCGGCGAAGCGCGACTGGGTCGGGTGCGCTATCATTCCCCCGATCAGCCGGCTATAAGATTTCCGAGACAGACGATCAGTTCGACTTTAGCGTGACGTGCCATAACGGGCGCAGCGTCGCAAGCGTCGAAGGGGCCAGTCGATGCGTTCCCAGGTAGTCAACGCTCTAGCCAGCTCGATTATACATGACCCGCCTGTCATTAATCGGTTTTAACATGACGCGCGGCGGGCCTGTACAGTATCATTACGCATTGTGTGGGCCTGTCACGAGGCTTGTCTTGCAGCGTCGCGTCCCGTGCCCGCACTCCCCGGCAGAAGGCGGCGCCTGATGGGATCACCCGGATGAACGCCATCGTGGTGGTGGCACTCCGCCGCCCGCTGACCTTCGTCGTGATGAGCATCCTGATCGTGCTGTTCGGGGGTCTGGCGGCGTGGAAGACGCCCACCGACATCTTCCCCAACATCGGCATCCCCGTCGTGGCCGTGGTGTGGACCTACAACGGCCTGACGCCGCAGGACATGTCGGGCCGCGTCGTGTACTACTACGAGCGTGCGCTGACGACCACGGTGCAGAACATCGAGCACATCGAGAGCCAGTCGCTCTACGGCCGCGGCATCGTCAAGGTGTTCTTCCAGCCCGGCACCGACATCGCGGCCGCGCAGGCGCAGATCACCTCGATCTCGCAGACCGTGCTCAAGCAGATGCCGGCCGGCATCACGCCGCCGCAGGTGCTCGTCTACAACGCCTCCTCGGTGCCGGTGATCGACCTGCAGGTGTCGGCCACCGGGATGACGGCGGCGCAGGTCTACGACATGGCGTCCAACCTCATCCGCCCGGCACTGGTGGGCGTGCCGGGCGCCGCCATCCCCTCGCCCTACGGCGGCGCGTCGCTCAACGTCGAGATCGACCTCGACCAGCAGAAGCTGCTCGCCCACGGCCTGTCGGCCACCGACGTCGGCAACGCGCTCCGGGTCCAGAACGTCGTGCTGCCGGCGGGCGACCAGAAGATCGGCGCCATCGACTACATGGTGGAGACCAATTCCAGCCCGGCCGAGGTGGACAGCTTCAACGACCTGCCGATCAAGACGGTGGGCGGGGCCACGATCTACCTGCGCGACGTCGCCTACGTGCACCGCGGCTCGCCGCCGCAGGCCAACGCCGTGCTGGTCGAGGGCAAGCAGGCGGTGCTGATCCAGATCCTCAAGAGCGGCAACGCCTCGACGCTCGCCGTGGTGGCCGGCATCAAGGCGGCGCTGCCCGACCTGCTGCGCACCCTGCCCAAGGGCGTCTCGATCACCCCGCTTAACGACGCGTCCGGCTTCGTGCGCGACTCCGTCAAGGACGTGCTGCAGGAGATGCTGACGGCCGCGATCCTGACCGGGCTGACCGTGCTGCTGTTCCTCGGCTCGTGGCGCTCGACCCTGATCGTGGCCACCTCGATCCCGCTCGCGATCCTGTCCTCGGTGCTGATGCTCTCCCTGGTGGGGCAGACCATCAACGTGATGACGCTGGGCGGCCTGGCGCTCGCCGTCGGCATCCTGGTCGACGACGCCACCGTGATGATCGAGAACATCGACGTCCACCTGGAGGGCGGCGCCGAGCTGGAGCCCGGCATCATCGAGGCGGCGAACCAGATCGTGGTGCCGACCTTCGTCGCCACGCTGTGCATCTGCATCGTCTGGCTGCCGCTGTTCCAGCTCTCCGGGATCGCCGGCTACCTGTTCCTGCCGCTGGCGGAGGCGATCATCTTCGCCATGGTCGCTTCGTTCATCCTCAGCCGCACCCTGGTGCCGACGATGGCCGCCTTCCTGCTCAAGGGTCAGGTCGAGCAGCACAGGCACGGCCCGGCGGAGAACCCCGGGTTCTTCGGCCGTTTCCAGCGCGGGTTCAACCGACGCTTCGGGCAGTTCCGCGACGGCTACAAGGGCCTGCTGACCAGCAGCCTGGACGCGCGCTGGGCGTTCGTCCTGCTGTTCTCCGCGGCCTCGTTCGGCTCGCTGGGGCTGATCGGCTTCCTCGGCCGCGACTTCTTCCCCGAGATCAAGTCCGGCGAGATCGACATGCACGTCCGCACGCCGATCGGCACCCGGCTGGAGGACGCCTCGAAGATCGCGGTGCTGGTCAACGCCTCGGTCCGCGACATCCTCAAGGGCGAGGTCTCGAACATGCTGGACAACTGCGGCCTGCCCGCGAGCGGCATCAACGAGGCGTACAGCGCCACCGGCACCATCGGCCCGCAGGACTGCGACATCACGATCAGCCTGAAGAACCCGGTCTCCCCGGTGGCCGAGGACCGCTTCAGGCTGCGCCAGAAGCTGCCCGCCCTCTACCCCGGCACCACCTTCACCTTCCTGCCCGGCGACATCACCGCCAAGATCCTGAACTTCGGCCTGCCCGCCCCGATCGACGTGCAGATCTCCGGGCGAGGCCAGACGGAGAACATCGCCTACGCGCAGACGATGGCGGCGAGGCTGCGCGGCATCGCCGGCATCGCCGACGTCAACATCCAGCAGACGTCGAACGAGCCCACGCTGACCGTCGCGGCGTCGCGCTCGTTCGCGATCGGCGCCGGCCTGGACCAGGCGGACGTCGCCAACAACGCGCTGACCACCCTGTCCGGCAGCGGGCAGACCGCGCCGACCTACTGGCTCGACACCAAGTCAGGGGTGTCGCACCTGGTCAACATCCAGACGCCGCAGAACCAGCTCTCGTCGATGAACAGCCTGGAGTCGATCCCGGTCGACAAGGGCAACAACAACCCGGGCGGCACCGCGACGCAGCTTCTCGGCGCGGTGAGCACGATCACCCAGACCGGCTCGCCCCTGCTGTCGTCGCACTACAACATCCTGCCGGTGATCGACATCTACGTGAGCACCCAGGGGCGCGACCTCGGCGCGGTGAACGATGCCGTGCTGCGCGTGGTCGCGGAGATGAAGGACCAGCGCCCGCACGACGCCACGGTGCACGTGCGCGGCCAGGCGGAGACCATGGGCAGCGCCTACACCCAGCTCATAGGCGGCCTCGCGCTGTCGATCCTGCTGGTCTACCTGATCATCGTCGTGAACTTCCAGAGCTGGCTCGACCCGTTCATCATCATCACCGCGCTGCCCTCGGCGCTCGCCGGCATCGTCTGGAGCTTGTTCCTGACGCACACCACGCTGTCGGTGCCGGCGCTGACCGGGGCGATCATGTGCATGGGCACCGCGACCGCGAACTCGATCCTGGTGGTCTCCTTCGCGCGTGACCGGCTGGCCGAGCACGGCGACGCGGTCCTCGCCGCCACCGAGGCCGGCTACGAGCGCATCCGCCCGGTGCTGATGACCGCGCTGGCGATGATGATCGGCATGCTGCCGATGTCGTTCTCCAACACGCAGAACGCGCCGCTCGGCCGCGCGGTGATCGGCGGGCTGATGTTCGCGACCTTCGCGACCCTGCTGTTCGTGCCCTGCGTGTTCGCGCTGCTGCACGGATGGCGCGCCCGCAAGGACTCCACGGACGAGGGACCGAGGGCCTCCGGACGGCAGGACGCGCCCCGCCCCGCCCCGGCGCACGCGGGCGCGCACGCATGACCGCGCCGCAGCACGACGCGCCGGCGGACGCCGACGCGCGCCTTCCAGCCGTGGCCAGGCAGGACGCGGCCCGGGCGGACACGGGCCATGACGACACGGCCGCGGCGGACACGGGTGTGGCGGATACGGCCGCGGCGGGCACGGGCGCGGCGGACATGGCCGCGTCCGGAGCGCCTCCCCCCGACACGGCGCACGGCCGCGACGCAGCCCGGAAGCAGGCGGGCGGGAACCACGACGGCGGGCCAGGCCGGGGCGGAGAGGGTAGTGGCGGATCGGGCCGGGGCACCGCCGGGGCACCGCGCCGCAGCAGGATGCGGCGGTGGCTGCTCGCCGGGGTCGCGGTGCTCGCCGTCGCCGGCCTGGTCGCCTGGGGGATCACCGACCGCAGGCAGCACATCGACAGCCTTCAGGACACGGCCGATGCGGAGAGGATACCGCAGGTGCAGGTCATCTCTCCCTCGAAGGGACCGCCGACCCGCAAGCTCGACCTGCCCGGCAGCATCAGCGCCTGGTACACGGCGCCGATCTACGCCCAGGTCACCGGCTACGTGCAGAAATGGTACAAGGACTACGGCGCCGCGGTGAAGTCGGGCGAGCTGCTCGCCACCATCGACGCGCCCGGCCTCGACCAGCAGCTCGCCGCAGCGCAGGCCGAGCTCGGCGTCGCGCAGACCCGGTCCAACCTCGCCGCCGTGACCGCGCGGCGCTACAAGGCGCTGGCCGGCACCCAGGCCGTGGCGCAGCAGGACATCGACGTCCAGGTGGCCGGCGCGGCCGCCGCGCAATCCCAGGTCGTCGCCGCCCAGGCCAACGTCGCGCGCTACCAGGCGCTGGAAGCGTTCAAGCGGATCGTGGCCCCGTTCGACGGCGTGGTGACGTCGCGCAACACCGACATCGGCAACTACGTCAACGCCAGCGGCGGCGACGCCGGCGAGAGTTCCACCAAGGCCGCGCTGTTCACGGTGTCCGACATCCACAGGATGCGCGTCTTCGTCTCCGTGCCGCAGGACTACTCCAGCGTGCTCAAGGCGGGGCTGACCGCCTCGCTGACCCTGCCGCAGTTCCCCGGCAAGTCGTTCAAGGCCGATTTCGAGACCAGCGCCCAGTCGTTCAACGCGCAGTCGCGCACCGTCGTCACCGAGCTGACCGTCCCCAATCCGGACCACTCGATCTGGCCCGGCACCTACACCGACGTGCACTTCGAGGTGGCCGGCAACCCCGACGTGCTCATCGTGCCGGAGCAGTCGCTGCTGTTCCGCGCGCAGGGCATGCAGGTCGCCCTGGTCGGCCCCGACAGCAAGGTGCACCTGCAGGACGTCAAGCTCGGCCTCAACCTCGGGCAGAACGTCCAGGTGGTCGACGGCCTGAAGCCGGACGACAGGCTGATCAACGCCCCCTCGGCCGGCGAGATGGAAGGCCAGCTCGTGCACGTCGTGGCCGGGGAGCCGGGGATCGCGCCCGCGCCGCAGTTCCAGGCCGACGCCAAGCCGAAGCCCGTGTCGCCGGCGCAGCAGCTCAAGATCGAGGCCGCACGAGGGGGTGGCGCCGAGCAGTGAGGGCGATGCGGCCCGGGAAGCAGGCAGGCAGGCAAGGTTGAGGCTCCGCCTCAAACTCCGCTCAAGGCTCGCCTTGAGAATCCATTCGTTGAAAAGAGTTCTCGGCGCCGTCGCACCATCTGCGGGAACCTGCCGTCCACCCTCGCCCGCGCGCCGCCGTCCTTGCGGCCTGGGCGACACAGCCGCCCCGACATTTCCAAGACCGATCCCGAACCGCTACCCAGCCGACACTCTCCCGACCGGAGCAGAACGACGTAACCCCGCCTTAACGCGCCCATGAGACAACACCCTCAACGACTCTCATGAGGTTCCAATGCTGCTTGGTCGGTTCAGGATAAGTTCGCGCATTGCGATCGGGTTCGCGCTGCTGATTGCCCTCGGCCTTGGCGCGGTCGCCACGGGGATCTACCAGTTCTTGGCAGTCGGCGCGCAGGTCGGCAGCATGACGACGCTGTCCGCAGGCGCCCAGAGCATAATGATGGCGTCGCATCGCCTGGAGACGATGCGCCGTGCCGAGACACGCTACCGCCTGGACGCGGATGCGTCCTCGCTGCAGGTGCGCGACAGCAGCGAGGCCGAGGTCAGGACCCTGCTGACCGCGAGGATCGGCACCACGCACTCGCCGGCGCGGCGCGAGACCTACCAGTCCGTCCTGGCCGCCCTGCAGGCCCACGACGAGTCGTTCAGGCACTACCTGGAGACGAGCAAGGCGGCGTCCGACGGCGTCGGCAGGCTGACCAGCACCGGTGTCGAGCTGACCGCCGCCACGACCCGCATGGTGGAGGGCTTCGCCGCCACCCGCGACCCTGCGTCGATGGCCGCCGCGGCTGCCGCGGAGCGCGCGGTGCTGCTGGTCCGGGTGGCGAACCTGCGCTTCCTGTCGACGCATGACCCGAAGGAAGCCGGAGCCTTCAAGGAGTGGATGGAGGCGGCCACGGCACAGCTCGCCAGGCTCGACGGCGCCTCGTTTCCGGAGCTGAAGCCTCTGGTCGCACAGATCGCGACGTCGCTCGCAGCCTACCAGGGCAGCTTCACCGCGACATACGACGCGACCCTGAAGAGCATTGCTCTCTACGACAATGAGCTGTGGCCGCAACTGGAGGCCATGCAGCAGCAGCTCGCGCCCGCCGCGGCCGGCCTGGCAAAGGACTTCGCCGCGAGCTTCGACGGCACGACCGACATCATCCACAGCTCCTTGCTGACGGAGATGACTCTCGCCGCCACGGTGCTCGTGCTCGGAACCATCCTGGCGTCCCTGATCGGCCGCGGCATCGTGAGGCCTCTGGCTGCCATGACCGGTGCCATGACCAGGCTCGCCGCCGGAGACAAGGCGAGCGCGATCCCGAGCCGCGACAGCCGCGACGAGATCGGCGACATGGCGCGCGCCGTCGAGGTGTTCCGCCAGAACGCCATCCGCGGCGACGCGCTCTCCGCCGCCCAGGACGCCGAGCGCGCCGTCAAGGAGCGCAGGGCCACGCAGCTCTCCGAGCTGGTGCGCGGCTTCGAGCTTCAGGTGAGCGGGCTGGTGGGCCAGCTCTCCTCATCGTCCACCGAGCTGGAGGCCACCGCGCAATCAATGACCGCGACCGCGGGGCACACCAACAGCCAGGCCTCTGTGGTGGCCGCCGCGGCAGAGGAGGCCAGCTCGGGCGTGCAGACCGTGGCGGCGGCGGCCGAGGAGCTGTCGTGCTCGATCAGCGAGATCAGCCGCCAGGTCGCCCAAGCGGCGCGCGTGACGAACAAGGCGGTGGGCGATGCGCGTCGCACCGACGAGATCGTCCAGGCGCTGGCGCAGGGCGCGCAGAAGATCGGCGACGTGGTGGGGCTGATCACCTCGATCGCCGGCCAGACCAACCTGCTGGCGCTGAACGCGACCATCGAGGCGGCGCGCGCGGGCGACGCCGGCAAGGGCTTTGCGGTGGTGGCCAGCGAGGTCAAGAGCCTGGCGCAGCAGACCGCGCGGGCGACGGAGGAGATCGCTGGCCAGGTGGCGCAGATCCAGGCCGCGACCCGGGAGGCGGTGGGTGCCATCGGCGGCATCGCGCTGACCATCGGCGAGGTGAGCGCGATCGCCACCGCGATCGCCGCCGCGGTCGAGCAGCAGGGTGCGGCCACTGCGGAGATCGCGTCCAGCGTGGCGCAGACCGCGAGCAGCACGCAGGACGTGAGTGCCACGATCTCGGGCGTGAGCGAGGCGGCGCAGAGCACGGGCGCTGCGGCCTCGCAGGTGCTCGACGCAGCCGGCACGCTGTCGCGCCAGGCAGAGCAGCTTACCCGCGAGGTGGACAGCTTCGTGACCGGCGTGCGCGCAGCCTAGCAGTCAGAAAGCAAGGTTGAGGCCCCGCCTTCAAGCATGGACCTCATCCGTCAAAGTCTCGTCCTTGGAGTCCACTTGTCTCAGTAAAGCCGGTCCAGGGGCGGCTCGCCCCCGTCTTGAAGCAGGGGCGGGTCTGGGCAGAGCCCAGCCTTGCTTGCTCCACCGGCTCGCCGCAACCGCCCCCTCGCCGCCCCGCCTGCGCGCCGCTATCCTCACGCCCATGAGCGACACCCCCATTCCCGAAGCCCACGGCTATGACTTCCGCACCGCCGAGCCACGCTGGCAGCGTGCCTGGGCCGAGGGCGCCTGCTTCGCCGCGCCCGACGTCCCTCCCGAGGACTCGCGCCCGTACTACGTCCTGGAGATGTTCCCCTACCCGAGTGGAAAAATCCACATGGGCCACGTGCGCAACTACACGCTGGGCGACGTCGTGGCCCGTTACAAGCGTGCCCGCGGCCACCTGGTGCTGCACCCGATGGGCTGGGATGCGTTCGGCCTTCCCGCCGAGAACGCGGCGCGCGAGCGCGGCACCCACCCCGCTGAATGGACGTTCGCCAATATCGCCGCGATGCGCACCGAGCTTCAGCGCATGGGCCTGTCGATCGACTGGTCGCGCGAGTTCGCTACCTGCGAGCCCCGCTACTACGGGCAGCAGCAGCGCCTGTTCCTGTCCCTGCTGCGCGCCGGCCTGGCGGAACGCCGTGAAAGCTCGGTTAACTGGGACCCCGTGGACAACACCGTGCTCGCCAACGAGCAGGTGATCGACGGCCGCGGCTGGCGCTCCGGCGCCCCGGTCGAGCAACGCCGCCTGTCGCAGTGGTTCCTGCGCATCACCGCCTTTGCCCCCGAGCTGCTGGCCGCGCTCGACACCCTGGACCGCTGGCCCGAGCGCGTGCGCACGATGCAGGCCCGCTGGATCGGCCGCAGCGAGGGCGCGCGCGTGCGCTTCCCCCTGGCCGGCGACCTGGCGAGCGTGCCCAACACCGCGGCACTCCTGGACCCCGCCGCCTTTGCCCCTGGCCCTGCCGACGCCGTGCCCCCGCCCAACACGGCGGCCCTGCTCGACCCCGCCGCCTACGCCGCACCTGCCGCCGAGACTACCCCCCCGCTGCCCGATGCGATCGAGGTGTACACCACCCGTCCCGACACCCTGTTCGGCATGTCCTTTCTCGCGGTGGCCGCCGAGCACCCGATTGCCGCCGCCGCTGCCGCGGCCAATCCAACCGTGGCCGCCTTCGTCGCCGAGTGCCGCTCGATGGGCACCAGCGAGGCTGTCATTGAGCAGGCCGAGAAGCGCGGCGTCGACACCGGCCTGCGCGTCGCCCATCCCTTCCTTGCGGGCGAGACCTTCCCTGTCTGGGTCGCGAACTTCGTGCTGATGGAGTACGGCACCGGCGCCATCTTCGGCTGCCCGTGCGGCGATCAGCGCGACCTCGACTTCGCCCGCAAGTACGGCCTGCCCATCCCCCAGGTCGTTCGCCCCGACGCCGCCCTCCCCGCCACGCCCCCCGACGCCCCGCCAGACCGCGCCTACGACGGCCCCGGCACCCTGATCAACTCCGGTTTCCTCAACGGCCTCTCCACTGCCGACGGCAAGCGCGCGGCCATCGCCGCGCTCCAGGAACGCGGTGCCGGCGAGGCCGTCACCAACTGGCGCCTGCGCGACTGGGGCGTCAGCCGCCAGCGCTACTGGGGTTGCCCGATCCCCATCGTGCACTGCGCGGCGTGCGGCCCCGTGCCCGTCCCCGACGCCGACCTCCCCGTCGTGCTTCCCACCGACGTCGCCTTCGACCGCCCCGGCAACCCCCTCGACCATCACCCCACCTGGAAGCATACGGCGTGCCCGTCCTGCGGCGCCCCTGCCCAGCGAGAGACCGACACCTTCGACACCTTCGTCGACAGCTCCTGGTATTTTGCCCGGTTCTGCGCTCCCCACGCCGCGACCCCGCTCGACGCCGACGCGGTGCGCGCCTGGATGCCCGTGGACCAGTATATCGGCGGCATCGAGCACGCGATCCTGCACCTGCTCTACGCCCGCTTCCTCACCCGCGCGCTCAACGCCACTCTGCCCGAGCTGGCGCAGCTCGACGTCGCCGAACCCTTCGCCGGCCTGTTCACCCAGGGCATGGTCACCCACGAGAGCTACCGCGGCGCCGACGGCCGCTGGCTCTACCCCGAGGAGACCGAGACCGCCGCCGGCGTCACCACCCACCGCGACACCGGCGAGCCGGTGACGGTCGGCCGTGTCGAGGCGATGAGCAAGTCGAAGCGCAACACCATCGACCCCGGCGCGATCATCGCCCGCTACGGCGCCGACACCGCGCGCTGGTTCATTCTCTCCGACAACCCGCCCGAGCGCGACATGCAGTGGACGGAGGCCGGCGTCGCCGGCGCCTGGCGCTTCGTGCAGCGCCTGCACCGCCTGTGCGACGCCAGCGCCGGCGCCCCCCCGCCCCGCCCCGCGACCTTCACCCCCGCCGCCACCGCCCTACGCCGGACAACCCACCGCACCATCGCCGCCGTCACCGACTCCATGGAAAGCTTCACCTTCAACGTCGCCGTCGCCCGCTTCCACGAGCTGGCCGCCGCCATCGCCGACGCCGACCGCGCCGCACGCTCCGCCCCCGACGACACCGGCGACGACTCCTTCGCCTGGGCGCGCTGGGAGGCCCTGTCCACCGCCGCCCGCCTGGTCGCTCCCATGATGCCCCACCTCGCCGAGGAGCTGCACGCCCGCCTGCACGCCCCAGACCTGCACGCATCCGCCGCCGCGCCGCGCCTGGTCGCCGGGCTGCCCTGGCCCGAGCCCGACCCCGCCCTGCTCGTAGCCCACACAGTCACCATCGCCGTGCAGATCATGGGCAAGCTCCGCGCCACCATCGACGCCGCCCCGGACTCGCCGCCCGACCAGGTCCTCGCCGCCGCCGCCGCCGAGCCCAACATCGCCCGCCTCCTCGACGGCAGGCGCATCACGAAGCGCATCCACGTCCCCAACCGCATCGTCAACTTCGTGGTGGCCGGATGACCCGCAGGCCCGCGCAGACAGGAAGCAAGGCTGGGCTTTGCCCAGACCCACCAAAGGCCTCGGCCTTTGGAAACCATTACTTTGACGAAACAGCCTCCAGGCGCCCGCCCTCGGACGAAGTTCGCGGGCCCTTCCCCCGCGCCTGCGGCCTCGCCCTCCTCGCCGCCCTGCTGCTCGCCGGCTGCGGCTTCCACCCGCTCTACGACGCCGACGGCGCGCGCGCCCAGTCGCAGGGCGGCACAGTCTCCGCCCACCTCGACGGCATCTACGTCGAGCTGATCCCCAACCGCGCCGGCCAGCTCCTGCGCCAGGCGCTGCAGACCCGCCTGGACTCCGACGACGGCGACCGCAAGGCCTACAGCCTCGCCGTGTCCTACTCCATCGCCGAGGAGGCGATCTCCGTGCTCAACACCAACAGCAACACCCGCACCCGCGCCGTAGGCCGCGGCACCTGGAGCCTCACGGCGATCGCCAACCCCGGCACCCCGCTCGCCAGCGGCACGGTGCGCGTGCTCGACGGGTTCAACACGCTTGACGAGCAGGTGTTCTTCTCCGTGCTGGAGAACGAGGCGGTGCAGCGCCGCCTCGCCGACAACATCGCCGACCAGATCACCCAGAGGCTCGCCACCTACTTCCGCCGCAGCACCTGAACCAGTGGCAGCAAAGCAGGCAAGGTTGAGGCTCTGCCTCAAACTCCGCTCAAGGCTCGCCTTGAGAATCCATTACTTAAATAAAGCCGGTCCAGGGGGGTCTCCCCCCTGGCGGGTCTGGGCAGAGCCCAGCCTTGCTTGCTTCCCTGCCCCCCCATGAAGCTCGATGCCCGCCGCATCCCCGCTTTCCTGCGCGACCCCGGCGCCGCCCGCGTGGTGCTGCTGCACGGCGACGACGCCGGCCTGATCCGCGAGCGCGCCGAGGCCCTGACCCGCGCCGTGGCCTCCAGCCTCGACGACCCGTTCCGCGTCGCCGTGCTGGAGCGCGAGGCCCACGGACGCCTCGCCGAGGAGTCCGGCGCGATGTCGCTGGTCGGCGGCCGCCGCGTGGTGCGCCTGCGCGACTGCGGCGAGACGGTGCTCGCCGGCCTGCGCCGCGCCCTGGACACCCGGGGCGACACCCTGCTGGTCCTGGAGGCGCCCGGGCTCGGCCGCGGCAAGCTGCGGACTTTCGTGGAAACGCTGGACAGCGGCGCCGCCATCGCCTGCTACCCGGAGGAGGGCCGCGCCCTCGAATCCTCGATCCGCGCCCTGCTCGCCGAGCGCGGCGTCGCCGCCGACCCAGCCGCCCTCGAATGGCTGGCCGCCCACCTCGGCGCCGACCGCGAGTCCACCCGCGTGGAGGTGGAAAAGCTCTCGCTCTACGTCGGCCCGGGCGGCACCGCCGACCTCGATGCCGCGGAGGCCTGCATCGGCGACGCCGCCGCGCTCTCCCTCGACGAGGCGCTGTTCGCCGCCACCTCCGGCGACCTGGCCAGCCTGGACCGCGCCCTGGAGCGCGCTCTGGCCGAGGGCGCCAACGCCATCGCCGTGATCCGCCCGGCGCTGTCGCACCTGCAGCGCCTGCACCAGGCCTGCCTGCTGATGGAAGGCGGCGCTTCGGCCGCCGACGCGATGCGCGCCGCCCGCCCGCCGGTGTTCTTCCGCCGCACCGCGCAGTTCAGCCGCACCCTGTCGCTGTGGTCCGCCCCCGCCCTGCTGCGCGCCATCGAGGAGGCCCGCACCGTGGAAGCCGCCTGCAAGGCCACCGGCGCGCGCCAGGAACTGCTGTGTCGCCGCTTCCTCTCGGTGATCGCCCGCCAGGCGGCCCGGCTGTAGAGCAGAGGTTCGGGCGGGGAGGACTGGCGCATCCGGCACCTCGCGTGTTGCGTGCAATTCTTTCCGATAGGACGATGCCAGGCGATGCCGCCACTTCACCTCCCTCACCGGCACCTGCCGGCCAGGCATGAGCCTGCCGGCTGCGCCCATCCCCCGGGCCGCCTTCGGGACGCCGCATGAACTGGCGCGCGCTGGACCTCAACCTGCTCGTCGTGTTCGACGCCGTGGCCCAGGCGCGCAGCGCGACCCGTGCGGCGGCCATGCTCAACATGACCCAGTCCGCGATCAGCCACGCCCTGGCCCGGCTGCGCGGCGCCCTGCAGGACGAGCTGTTCGTCCGCACCCCGGACGGCATGGCGCCGACGCCGTTCGCCGAGCGCCTGGCCGATCCCGTCCGTGCCGCGCTGCAGAACCTGCAGGCCGCGCTCGACGGCGGCGCCGGGTTCGACCCGGCCACGGCCAGCCGCGGCTTCGTGGCCGCGCTGGACAACCGCGCGGCGCTGGTCCTGGCGGCCCCCATCGCCGCCGCGGTGGCCGCGGAGGCGCCGGGCGTGAGCCTGGACCTGCGCCCCAGCGGCACCCTGGACCTCGCCGACCGCCTGGACCGCGCGGAACTGGACCTTGCGCTCGGCAGCCTTGCCGCGCCGGGCGAGCGCTTCTCCGACCTGCGCCTGTTCGAGAACGGCTTCGCCGCCCTCATGCGGCGCGGCCATCCGGCGGCCGGGGCCGGCGACCTGGACGTGCGGACCCTGGCCGCCCATCCGCATCTCGTGCTGTCCTCGACCGGGGAGGAGACCCGGTTCGTGGACGCCGAGCTGGCCCGGCACGGCCTGGTGCGCCGCGTGGCGCTGCGTGCGCCCCTGCTCGCCGCGGCGGCGGCGCTGGCGCAGTCGGAGATGATCGCGGTCGTCGGCGAGCGCACGGCGCGGGCGTTCGCCGCTATCGCGCCATTGCAGGTCCTGCCGCTGCCGTTCCCCTCGCCGCGGCTGGTGACGGCCATGCTGTGGCACCGCAAGCACGACGACGCGCCGGCGCACCGCTGGCTGCGCGGCCTGGTGCTGCGCGTCGCCCGGGTGTCGTAGCCGGACGTCACGGCCGGAGGCGTTCATGCCGCGCCGTCATGTACCGGTGACGACGCCGCATTGGTCCCGCCCGGCAGCCAGGTGTTGTGTGGCGACAACGGTGCCATTGCCGCTGCGACGCAGCATCTTCATCGTACCAGCGGCCTCATGCGTTGACCTGAAAGGAAGCAAGGCTGGGCTCTGCCCAGACCCGCCAGGGGCGAGCCGCCCCTGGACCGGCTTTACTTAAGGAAGGCGGTCCAGGGGCAGGGCTATCGCATATGGAACGGGCTCGCCGACTTTGGCCCGCCATCGCCTTCCGTGTGGAGCCAAAGTCGGCGAAGAGCCCTGGAACAAGCACCCGGCAAGCCTCTCGGAACGCTTGAAAATCCATATGCAATAGCCCTGGGTCCAGGGGGCCTCCCCCTGGCGGAGTTTGAGGCAGAGCCTCAACCTTGCTTGCTTCTCCGGTCCCTCCAAGGAACGGTTGGCATCGAACGGCGCCAGCGTCCCGCCCATCGACTGAGACAACAGCAAAGGCTTCCTCCATGAACTATTCCCGTCGCAACATGCTCGGCACAGGGGCTGCGATCGGCGCGGCCGGCTTCGCCACCAGGGTTGCCGCAGCCGGCTTCGGCAACCCCGACTCGCCCGCGCAGGGCGCCATCGCCACCCAGGCCAATCCGCAGGCCCTGGTGGACCCGGGCCCGCAGAGCCAGGTGCTGGCCGGGCAGTTCCCGGCCGCGTTCAGCCCCCCGCCGACCGACGTGGGCGACCTGCCGCAGTTCTGGGCGTCGTTCAACAACGCACCCCGCCGCATCCAGGCCGGCGGCTGGGCAAGGCAGGTGACGCAGGCGGACTTCAACGTCTCGGAGTCCATCTCGGGCGTGAACATGCGGCTCGACGCCGGCGGCACCCGCGAGCTGCACTGGCACCTCGCCGCCGAGTGGGCCTTCATGAGCTACGGCAACGCCCGCGTCACCGTGCTCGACCCGCAGGGCCGGGCCTTCGCCGCCGACGTCAAGGCCGGCGACCTCTGGTACTTCCCGTCGGGCTACCCGCACTCCCTGCAGGGCCTGGGTCCCGACGGGTGCGAGTTCATCCTGTGCTTCGACGACGGCAAGGCGTCCGAGTTCAACACCCTGCTCGTCACCGACTGGATGAACCACACGCCGCCGGACGTGCTGGCGCTGAACTTCGGCCTGCCGGCGGAGGCGTTCAGCAAGATGTTCGGCCACGACCTGTGGATCTATCAGGGCGCCGTGCCCGGCCCGCTCGCGGCCGACCAGGATGCGATCAAGAGCGCGGCCGGAGCGCCGCCGAACCCGTTCGTGTTCTCCCTCGCGAGCGGGCCGGTCGCCCGGCAAACCAAGGGCGGCTTCGTGCAGGTCCAGGACAGCACGAACTTCAAGGTGGCGACGCAGATCGCCTCGGCGCTGGTGACGGTCCACCCCGGCGGCATGCGCGAGATGCACTGGCACCCGAACGCCGACGAGTGGCAGTACTACGTCAAGGGAACGGCGCAGATGACGGTGTTCGGCGCCGGCCCCAAGGCGGTGACGACCAACTTCAACCCCGGCGACATCGGCTACATCAACCGCAGCAACGGCCACTACGTGAAGAATGTCGGCGACACCGACCTGGTGTTCCTGGAGGTGTTCAACACCAGCCTGTACCAGTCCGTGTCGCTGTCGGACTGGCTCGCCCACTCTCCGCCGGCCATGGTCGCAGCGCACCTCAACATGTCGCCTCAGGACATAGCCAGGTTCCCGAACAGCGTTCCCGACGTGGTGCCGGTCTGAGCCATCCGGCCCCACGCCGCGGACCGCCGATGCCGGCCAGGCCCGGGCGGGTGCTCCCGCCCGGGCCTGTGATGTGCCGGGTGTGGTCCGCCCTCCTCCTCGTGGCCTGGGCGCATCCCGCGGGCGCGCAGCCGGTTCCGCCACCCCCGGCCGGCGGGGGCAATCTGCTCGGCGACCTGGGCGGCCTGCGCCCGGCGCTGGACAGGGCCGGCGTCTCGCTCGGGTTGCAGGACACCAGCGAGGTGTTCGGCAACCCGAACGGCGGCCAACGCCGCGGTGTCACGTTCGATGGGCAGGCCGCGTTGGACCTGGGCGTGGATCTGGAGAAGGCGATCAGCCTTAAAGGTGGCATCTTCAACCTCGGGGCGCTGGTGAACTACGGGCACGGCTTCTCGGCAAGCAACATCGACAACCTGAACCTGGTCAGCAGCATCGAGGCGCTCAGGTCGGCCTGGCTGTACGAGCTGTGGTACCAGCAGGCCTTCCTCGGCGGCGCCGTGGACGTGCGGCTGGGGCAACTCGGCGCCGACCAGGAGTTCTCGATCACCCAATACGGCAACTGGTTCGCCAACGCGGCCTTCGGCTGGCCCACGCTGCCCAGCGTCGACCTGCCAGCGGGTGGCCCCGCCGCCCCGCTGGCGACGCCCGGGGCGAGGCTGCGGGCGAAGCCGTCCGGGTCGCTGACGCTGCTGCTCGCCGTCCTCGGTGGCGACCCGGCTGGACCGGGCCTCGGCAACCCGCAGCGGCGTGACCCGTCCGGCACCTTGTTCCGGGTGAGCGACGGGGTGTTCGCAATCGCCGAGGCGCAGTATGCCATCAACGCCGGCAAGGATGCCAAAGGGCCGCCGGTCACCCTCAAGGTTGGCGGCTGGTATCACGACAAGGCGACGCCCAACCAGTTCTTCGCCACCAACGGGCTGACCGCCGTATCGCCGGTCGCGGCCGGATCGGGCATCGCCCGGGAAAACTGGAGCGCCTACGCGGTCATCGACGCCATGCTGCTGCCGGCGCCGGGCGGCAAGAACGGCCTGGCGGTTTTCGCGCGCGTCGCCGCTTCGCCGCCCGCGCGCAGCGGTGGTGAGCCTCGAGCTGACCGGCGGCTTCGTCTATGTCGGGCCATTCGGCCGGGACGGCGACCAGGCGGGCATCGGCATCACCTCGGTCCGTGTCGGGCAGCCCCTGGGCGGTGGCGCACTCGCGTCGCGCTACGCCTTTCATGGCAACGAGAGCGTGATTGAGCTGAGCTACCAGGCCCAGGTGCGGCCCTGGCTGAAGGTGCAGCCGGACTTCCAGTACGTCGTCACGCCCGGCGGCGGCATCCCCGACCCGAACCAACCAGGCCAGCGTGTCGGCAGTCCCGCCGTGTTCGGCCTGCGCACTGTCGCTGACTTCTGATCCTGCAAGGGCTGCGGCTCCTGTTCGACCGGCAGCGCAGGTACGCCAGCCGATGCGCCTGCTGCAGCAGGCTACGTCGGGGCGCTGGGACACTAGAGCAGCCAGGCTGCAAACCGCATTAACGATTTGTTCTTTCTTTGTTCACGAACTCCGCTAAGGTGCCGTCAAGACGCAGGAGGCGCCCATGCATCATGTATCAAGCTGGATTGGCGGATTGACCGGTGTGCTGACAGTCGGGGGGACGTTGCTGGCGCGCGGCCCTGTGCTTCCGCCGCGGCAGGTGCCGGCTATCGCTCAGGTCGCCACTCCATCGGCTGTGGTCTCTCACGGCCGGCCGCTGTTCGCGCCGACGTGCTCGGCGGTATACCGCATGGATGGATGCGAGATGGCACGGCGTGCGACCTGGAAGGCATGAGGCAGGCTTCTCGGAAGCCAGCAAGGCTAGGCTTTGCCCGGAGCCGCCAAGGCTAAGACCTTCGGATGCAAAACCACATCACCGGTTAGGGTGGTCAGTATGTTGGGGATCGCCAACCCTCAATCCGGCATACGTTATCCAACAAAATCACGCATATCCACTTAAACAAATGGATTCCATAGGCGAGCCTTTGGCGGAGTTTAAGGCAGAGCCTCAACCTTGCCTGCCTTCTGTCTTCCCTCGGCGTTGAGGAAACTGCCCTCGCCTATTTCGGAGGGCTCGCCGCGTGGGTGGCCAGCACCGCCTCAGTGTCCGAGTCGACCTCCTGCAGGCGCACCTCGTAGCCCCACAGCACTGCGAGTTGGCGCAGCGTCGCCTCGGCATCCTTCTGCGCGAGTTTCTGTCCGGGCCGGGTGCGGTGCTGAAGGACCAGGCGGCGGTCGCCGGCGAGGTCGACATCGACCACCTGCACGTCGGCGTCGTTGAGCCCGGGGTCGTAGGTGCGCGCCAGGCTGCGGCGGATGGCGCGGTAGCCCTCGTCGTCGTGGATGGCGTCGACCAGCAGCGTCGGCTCTGCCGACTCGTCGAGCAGCCGGAACATGCGGAAGTCGCGCATCACGCGGGGCGAGAGGAACTGCAGGACGAAGCTCTCGTCGCGGTAGTTGGTCCAGGCGTGGCGCAGCGTAGGCAGCGGCTCGCCGTTGCCGGCGATGTCGGGGAACCAGGCGCGGTCCTCGGCGGTGGGAGCCTCGCAGATTCGGGCGATATCGGTCATCATCGCGTAGCCGAGCGCGTAGGGGTTGAAGCCGGGGCCGCCGGCCGGGTGGTCGAAGCCGGGCTGCATGATGACGTTGCTGGTGGAGTGCAGCGTCTCCAGGAAGGCGGCGTCGTCGATCTGCCCGGTCTCGTGCAGGCGGGTCATGATGCGCTGATGCACCCAGGTGGCACAGCCCTCGTTCATCAGCTTTACCTGCGGCTGCGGGTAGAAGTACTGCGCGATCAACCGGACAATGCGGATGATCTCGCGCTCCCACAACGCGAGCTTCGGCGAGGTCTTCTCCAGGAAGTACAGCAGGTTCTCCTCGGGCAGGCCGAGGCGGCGGCGCTGCTCGGCGAGCTTGTCCGGGCCGGGGCCGGCCTTGGCGCCGGGCAGCGTGCGCCAGAGGTCGTCGAACACGCGCTCGTCGTATTCCTGGCGCTCGCGCTCGCGCTTCTGCTCGGTGCGCAGGTTCATCGGCCGCGAGCCGCCGTGGCGGTGCACGCCGTGGCGCGACAGGCTGTGCGCCGCGTCCAGGATGCGCTCGACGGCGGCGACGCCGTGGCGGTCCTCGCAGGTGGCGACGTAGCTGCGCGCGAACGCCAGATAGTCGAGGATGCCGGACGCCTCGGTCCACTGCCGGAACAGGTGATTGTTGCGGAAGAAGTGGTTGTGGCCGAACGCCGCGTGCGCGATCACCAGCGCCTGCATCGTCGCTGTGTTCTCCTCCATCAGGTAGGAGATGCACGGGCTGGAGTTGATGACGACCTCGTACGCCAGGCTGGTGTAGCCCTTCCGGTAGCTGTTCTCGTGCTGCAGGAAGCGCTTGCCGTACGACCAGTGGCGATAGCTCAGCGGCATGCCATGCGCGGTGTAGACGTCGAGCATCTGCTCGGACGTGATGACCTCGATGCGATTGGGATACAGCTCCAGACCCAGCTCGTCGGTCGCAATGCGCTCGATCGCGTCGTAGGAGCGGCGCAGCGTGGAGAAATCCCAGTCGGTGCCGGTGTAGAGCAGGGGGAGGTCCAAGGACAGGCTCCGTCAGGAAGGAAAGCAAGCTTGGGCTCTGCCCAAACCCGCCAGGGGCGAGCCGCCCCTGGACCGGCGCATGAAAGGCAAGGCAGGGCGTGCCGCAGGCCCAGGTCAGGGTTTCCAAAGGCGAGCCTTTGGCGGGGTCTCCAGCTTTCGGGCACGAGGGCAGAGCCCTTGGTCTCACTTCCGGGTATAGCTATAGCGTTTGGCCAGCCACTTGGTCCCATTGCCGTCCGCCGGCAGGAAGTATTGATCTTTTGTTTCGTGATCGGGGTCGATCTTGATGATAATCTGTTCCATCTGCAGCAACTGCCCTGTCACATTTGTTCCATCCCCGGCCAAGGCAAATGGCACGAAGCTTACGAAGATGTGGTCCGCAGGGTCGCGGTCGAGGCTCCACGCCGGCATCAAGCCGACAGCGGCGCGGGTATCCATCGACATATAGTCCCAACGGCTGGTGACGCGATTGAAAGTAAGGTCGTCGATCCGCGTCCAAGCCCGCCCGGGGGCACCCGGCGCCGTATGCAGCCTTTCTTGTAGCATCGGGCCGATCATCTCGCGTTCCGCCACGAGGTCGCCCGTCGTGGTGGGAGCGGCGCCAGGTTTTTCCCAATTCGTGAAGATCACGTCCCACGTTCCCACGCGCTTCTCCAACGCTTCGCCCTCGGGCCCAAGTTGAGCCAAACGATCGTTGGCCGACAGCGCCGCCGAGACCTCCAAAGCGGTTTGTGTCTCGGACTGGGCAGCGGCCTTGGATGTCAGGCCGGTGCCGAGAGCGAAAGCCGCGATTATGACGGCACCGACAGTGGTTCTGAGGACGCTATCGTGGTCGAGCATGCCAGCCTCTTTTAGAGGAGATGGAAGCAGGTTAAGTGCGTGATCTCGCATCAGGCGGGCGACGAAGGTGCCGATCTCACGCCGGCACCTTGCGCCCGAACAGGTCGCGAAACACCGGGAAGATGTCGCGCCGCTCCGCCACGCGCCGCATCGCGAGCTTCGGCGCGCGCTGCGACAGCGGGGCGTAGCCGCGCCACAGGTCGGTCTCGCCGCGGATCATGGCGGCCGACATCGACACCTCGATGTAGGCGAAGTGCTGCACGATCGGCAGGATGTCGGTCTCCAGCATGGCGACGGAGCGCGCGGTATCGCTGCCGGAGTTGTCGCCGTCCGAGGCCTGGGCGGCATAGATGTTCCACGAGCCGGCCGGGTAGCGCTCGCGCTGGATGCGGGTGAACTCGGCCAGTGCTGTCGAGACCACGGTGCCGCCGGTGCGCGGGTCGGTGAAGAACACCTCCTCGGCGACCTCCTCGGCGACCTCGGTGTGGCGGATGAACACGAGGTCGACTCGCTTGTAGCGGCGCTCCAGGAACACGTGGAGCAGCAGGAAGAAGCGCTTGGCGAGGTCCTTCATGCTCTCCGACATCGAGCCGGAGACGTCCATCAGGCAGAACATCACCGCACGCGCCGTGGGCTTCGGCGTCGGGGTGAAGCGGCGGTAGCGCATGTCGATCGGGTCGACCCAGGGCACGCGGGCCAGCTTGCGCAGCGCCACCTCCAGCTCCGCACGCAGCATGGTCAGGCGGTCGACATCGGCGCCGGAGGCCTCCAGGGCGGCGACCTCTTCCTCGAGGGCGCGGATGTCGGGAGTCTTGGGGCGGCGCAGGCCGATGCGGCGCGCCATGGACTGGCGCATGGTGCGCGACATGTCGACCTGCGACGGCGTGCCGTCCACGGAGATGCCGGCGCGCGACGGCGAGGTGGCGTCGGTGGCGACGACCTGGCTCTTCACCAGGTCGGGAAGTTCGAGATCCTCGAAGAACAGGTCGAGGAACTCGTCGCGGGTGAGCACGAAGCGGAAGCCGTCCTGCGCCTCGCCGGAGCCGTCGCCGCTGCCGGGGCCGCCGCCGCTGCCCTGCCCGCCGCGGGGCTTGGCGAGGCGGTCGCCGGTGGAGAACTCCTTGTTGCCGGACAGCACGATGTGGCGCTCGCCGCCGGAGAACACTGTGTGGAACGACGGCTCGTGCAGCACGTCGGCGGGGATGGTCACCGTCTCGCCGGCGCCATCGCTGCCGCGGCCGGTCTCGCGCAGCGTGCCGTTGTCGATGGCGGCGCGCGCGGCGCGGGCGATGGCGCCGCGGGCGCGCGCCAGCACCCGTTGGCGGTTCTCCAGGTTCTTGCCGTGCGGGTTGGAACGTCGGTCGATGATGTCCAAGGTGCGTGCGCTCAGGCCGTGTGAAGGAGGCCGTGGACCGCGCGAGAGCGGCCAGGCCTGCATAGGAAGTCGGGCCTGCACAGGAAATCGGGCCTGCACAGGGATACGCCGCGCAAGGTGCCGGACTCCTTAACGCCGCATCCCTTGATACAGGTTTCCCTACCGTCGGTGCCTGGCAAGGCGATTTCCTTCACGAGACCTCAGGCCGACTGCTTGACGCGCATGTACCACTCGACCAGCCGGCGTACCTGGCGCTCGGTGTAGCCGCGCGAGACCATGCGCTCGACGAAATCGTGGTGCTTCTTCTCGGTGTCGCCATCCTTCTTGGAGCCGAAGGAGATCACCGGCAGCAGGTCCTCGACCTGGGAGAACATACGCTTCTCGATCACGTCGCGGATCTTTTCGTACGACGTCCAGGACGGGTTGCGGCCGGCGTTGTGCGCGCGGTTGCGCAGCGCGAACTTCACCACCTCGTTGCGGAAATCCTTGGGGTTGGCGATCCCCGCCGGCTTCTCGATCTTGGTCAGCTCGGCGTTGAGCAGCTCGCGGTTGAGCATCTGGCCGGTGTCGGGGTCCTTGAAGTCCTGGTCCTCGATCCAGGCGTCGGCGTAGTCAAGGTAGCGGTCGAACAGGTTCTGGCCGTAGTCGCCGTAGCTCTCCAGGTAGGCCTTCTGGATCTCGTTGCCGATGAACTCGGCGTAGCGCGACGCCAGCTCGGACTTGATGGTGGCGAGGTAGCCGGCCTCCGTGTCGGCGGGGAACTGCTCGCGGCGGATCGCCTGCTCCAGCACGTACATCAGGTGCACCGGGTCGGCGGCGACCTCGTTCGACGAGTGGTTGAAGGTGGCGCTCAGCACCTTGTAGGCGAAGCGGGTGGAGATGCCGTCCATGCCTTCGTCGACGCCCGCGGTGTCGCGGTATTCCTGCATGGTGCGGACCTTGGGGTCGGTCTCGCGGATGTTCTCGCCGTCGTACACCCGCATTTTGGCGAACGGACGCGAGTTGGCGTGCGCCTTGAGGCGGGACAGCACGGCGAAGCGGGCCAGCATCTCCAGCGTGTGCGGCGCGCAGGGCGCCTCGGCCAGCGCCGAGCCGCTGATCAGCTTCTCGTAGATGCGGCTTTCCTCGGTGACGCGCAGGCAATACGGCACCTTGACCACGCTGACGCGGTCGAGGAAGGCCTCGTTGGTGCGGTTGTTGCGGAAGCTCTGCCACTCCGCCTCGTTGGAGTGGGCGAGCAGGATGCCCTGGAACGGGATCGCGCCGATGTTCTCGGTGCCCAGGTAGTTGCCCTCCTGCGTCGCGGTGAGCAGGGGGTGGAGCATCTTGATCGGCGCCTTAAACATCTCGACGAACTCGAGGATGCCCTGGTTGGCGCGGTTCAGCCCGCCGGAGAAGCCGTAGGCGTCCGGGTCGTCCTGGCTGTACATCTCCAGCTTGCGGATATCGACCTTGCCGACGAGGGCGGAGATGTCCTGGTTGTTGTCGTCGCCCGGCTCGGTCTTGGCCACCGCGACCTGGCGGCGGCGCGACGGGTAGAGCTTGACCACGGTGAACCGCTCCAGGTCGCCGCCCCACTCCTCCAGTCGCTTGAGCGCCCAGGGGCTGGCGACGCCGGTGAGCACGCGGCGCGGGATGCCGTATTTCTCCAGCAGCACGTCGGCCATGGTGTCCGGGTCGAACAGGCCGAGCGGGCTCTCGAACACCGGGCTCAGCGTGTTGCCGGCCTTGAGCACATGGATCGGCTCGTGCTCCATCAGCGCCTTCAGCCGCTCGCCGAGCGAGGATTTCCCCCCGCCGACCGGACCGAGCAGGTAGAGCACCTGCTTGCGCTCCTCCAGCCCCTGGGCTGCGTGGCGGAAGAAGCCGACGATGCGCTCGATCGTCTCCTCCATGCCGTGGAACTCGGCAAATGCCGGGTACATGCGCACGGTACGGTTGAGAAACAGGCGGCCGAGTCGCGGGTCGCGCGAAGTGTCGACCAGCTCCGCCTCACCGATGGCGCGCAGCATGCGTTCCGCCGGGCTCGCGTAGCACGACGGGTCGTCGCGGCAGGCGTCGAGGTAGTCGGCGAGGCTCATCTCCACCTCGCGGCGGCCGTCGCGCAACGCGGCATGGAGCGAGAACACGGTGTCGGTCTGAGGCATCACGAAACTCCCAAGGGAGGCCGGAGGCACGAGACGCACCGCATCCGGGCCGGCCACCAGCAGATCCACGCGAGCACAACGGCAGTTGGGCGGTCTTCGCCCCCAGGCAAGCGGCCCGTCCTGACGGGCCATGGCGAGGCTAGCGCGGTCCAGATGGGGAACGCACGCGCAGAGTTCGTGCAAGCGGCGTGCCTGGGGGCCACGTGGCAGCAGGGACGCAGCAAGGCCGGGCTCTGCCCGGACCCGCCAGGGGCGAGCCGCCCCTGGACCGGCGTGACTTCGGGCCTGCGGCACGTAACCAGAATGTGTGCCGCAGGCCCAAGTGGTGGTTTCCAAAGGCCTCGGCCTTTGGCGGGTCTGGGCAGAGCCCAGCCTTGCTTGCCTTCCCTCCTCAGCCCCGCCAAGCAACGCTCTCACTGTCCGGGCTGATCGATGTCGCAGGTGCAATCCCCCCCGCTGACGCGGACTCTGCTGCTGGTGCTGTCGGCCTCGGCGGGGCTGTCGGTCGCCAACATCTACTACAACCAGCCGATGGTCGGGCTGATGGGCGCCGAGATGGGCCGCCTCGCGAGCCAGGTGCCCACGGCGACGCAGCTCGGCTACGCGCTGGGCCTGGTGCTGCTGGTGCCGCTTGGCGACTGCACGGAGCGGCGGCGGTTGATCCTGTTGCAGACCGCGGCGCTGGTGGCGGCGCTGGTGGCGGCGGCGAGCCTGCACGGCGCGATCGCGATCCTGTCGGCGTCGGTGGCGGTGGGCGTGGCGTCGACGATCGCCCAGCAGATCCTGCCGCTGGCCGCCGAGCTGTCGCCGCCCGAGTCGCGCGGGCGCACCGTCGGCACGGTGATGAGCGGGCTGCTGTGCGGCATCCTGCTGGCGCGCACGCTGAGCGGGGTGGTCGCCGAGCATCTCGGCTGGCGGGCGATGTTCTGGGTAGGGGCGGCGATCGCGGCCGCCATGGGCGTGATGCTGCGGCTCGTGCTGCCGCGCGTGCCGTCGACGCAGAGCGTGCCGTATGGCCGGCTGCTGGGCTCGCTGGCGGGGCTGGTGCGCGCGAGTCCGGCGCTGCGCCGCTCCGCGCTGGTGCAGGCGGGGCTGTTCGGCGGCTTCTCGGCGTTCTGGTCGACGCTGGCGCTGCTGCTGGAGACCCCGCGCTTCGGACTGGGCAGCGAGGCGGCGGGGCTGTTCGGCGTCGTCGGGCTGGCGGGAGTCGCGTGCGCGCCGCTGGCGGGACGGCTGTCGGACCGGCGCGGGCCTGCGGGCGTGGTGCGGCTCGGCGTGGCGCTGGTGCTGGCGGCGTTCGCGATCCTGGCGGGCTTTCCCACCCTGGCAGGGCTGAGCGTGGGGGTGATCGTGCTCGACGCGGGCGTGCAGCTCTCGATGATCGCCAACCAGACGGTGGTGCTGGGGCTCGACCCTGCGACCCGGGGGCGGATGAACACCGTGTTCGTGGCCTCGCTGTTCTGCGGCGGCGCATTCGGCTCGGCGGCGGGCGGCCTGGCGTGGCACGCTTACGGCTGGACCGCGGTGGCGGGGCTCGGCTTCGCAATGGCGCTGGCGAGTCTCGTGGCGCAGCTCGCGCTTCGGGTGCCGGCACAGGCGCCCCTGGAGCGTGCGCCGCCAGAGCGTGCGCCGGTAGAGCATGCGCCGGTAGAGCATGCGCCGGTAGAGCGTGTGGCGCCGGGGCAATCCGGCCAGTCGGCGGCGGGCGACACGTCGGCCCCGGGGAGGCGGGGATGACCGCACAGGATCGCAAGCCCATCGCGCTGGTGGCGTTCGGGGCGCTGGGCGTGGTGTTCGGCGACATCGGCACCAGCCCGCTGTACGCGGTGCGGCAGGTGTTCCACGACACGCCTGGCTTCGCGCACGATCCGGGCGCGATCCTGGGCGTGCTGTCGCTGATCCTGTGGTCGATCGGGCTCGTGGTGTGCGTGAAGTACGTGGGCTTCGTGATGCGGGCGGACCACGACGGCGAGGGCGGCACGCTGGCGATGCTCGGGCTGATCCACGCCCGGGTGGAGCCGGAGCAGGACGAGACGCGCGACGAGATCCCGCCCGACGCGGGCGAGGCCGGCGGCGGCAGGGAGGAGCCCGGCAAGGAAGGGGCTGGACGCAAAGGCGACGAAGAGGACGCGACCGGCCCCGACCTGGCGACGAGCCGGCCGGGCGGACAGGCGGGTCCGGCGTCAGGCGGCGGCAGGCATGACACGGGCAGCAAGGCGCCGCCCCGCCGGCGCGAGCGCCCGGACGGGCTGACGCTGCTGACGCTGTTCGCCGCCGCGCTGCTGTTCGGCGACGGCATGGTCACGCCGGCGATCTCCGTGCTGTCCGCGGTGGAGGGGCTCAAGGTCGCCACGCCGGTGTTCGGCCCGGTGGTGCTGCCGCTCTCGGTGGCGGTCCTGGTCGGGCTGTTCGCCCTGCAGAGCGGCGGGACGGAGCGCGTGGCGCGGCTGTTCGGGCCGGTGATGCTCGCCTGGTTCGCCGCCATCGGCGCGGTCGGGCTCGCGGCCACGCTGCACCATCCCGGGGTGCTGGCGGCGTTCAACCCGCTGTATGGGGCGCGCTTCCTGGTCACGCATGGCTGGACGGGGTTCGCCACGCTGGGCGCGGTGGTGCTGGCGTTCTCCGGCGTGGAGGCGCTGTTCGCCGACCTCGGGCACTACGGCCGCCGCCCGATCACGCTGGCCTGGTACTGCGTGGTGCTGCCGGGCCTGCTGCTGAACTACCTGGGCCAGGGCGGGCACATCCTCGACGACCCGGGCGCCGCGGCCGAGCCGTTCTTCTCGCTGGTGCCGCACTGGGCGATCTACCCGATGGTGGCGCTGTCGACGCTGGCGGCGATCATCGCCAGCCAGGCGCTGATCTCAGGGGCGTTCTCGCTGACGCAGCAGGCGGTCAACATGGGATACGCGCCGCGCTACGCGATCCGCCACACCTCGGCCGACACCGTGGGCCAGGTGTACATGCCGGTGGTCAACGGCCTCCTGGCGGTCGGCTGCATCGCGATCGTGCTCGGCTTCAGGACATCGGACGCGCTCGGCGCCGCCTACGGGCTGGCGGTGATCGGGACGATGACGATCACCTCGATCGTGTACTACGAGGTGCTGCGCCGGGTGTGGGGCTGGGGGCACGGGCGCTCGCTGGCCCTGGTGGGGGCGTTCCTCGTCGTCGAGGTGGCGTTCCTGATCGCGAACCTCGCCAAGCTGCTGTCGGGCGCCTGGCTGCCGCTGGCGATCGCGCTGGTGGTGTTCGGGGCGATGGCGGTCTGGACCGATGGTCGCGCGCGTTACCGGCACTCGGTGGCGGAGTGGGCGATGCCGGTCGCTCGGTTCCACGCGTCGATGCACGCCTGGACGACGCGCGACAGGGAGACCGCGGTGTTCCTGACCGGCGATCTCGACCAGGTGCCCCTGGTCGGGCGCCACCCGTGGCTGCTGTCGCACGTGCGCAGCCGGCGGGTGATGCTGCTCAAGGTGGAGACCAGCGCCGTGCCGGTGGTCACCGGCGAGCGGCTCGGCATCGAGGCGCTCGGCGAGGGCTTCTTCCGGGGCACGGCGCGGTTCGGCTTCATGGAAATCCCGGACGTGGGCCGGGTGCTGGCGGACGCGGTGCCGTCCGAGTGGGACGAGGCGGTGTTCTACCTGGGGGAGCCGGTCGCGGCCGGGCACGGGCGGTGGCTGAACCGGCTGCGGTGCCGGGTGTTCCTGTTCCTCGGGCGCACCGGGCTCACGCCGGTCGAGTTCTTCCATATCCCGCCGGCACAGACGGTGTTGGTGGCGCTGGAGGTGGAGCTCTAGCGCAGCAAGCAAGGCTGGGCTCTGCCCAGACCCGCCAGGGGGAAAGCCCCCCCTGGACCGGCTTTACTTAAGTAACGGATTCCAAAGGCCTGCCTTTGGCGGAGTTTGAGGCAGAGCCTCAACCTTGCTTGCTTCCCTTTCCTACTGCGCAGGGGTCTGCGACAGGACGGCGTGCTCCTGCCGGTACAGCGCCGAGAGCTGGGCGTGCACGCTGGCGGCCTGGCCGAGCTGGTCCTGGGTCAGCAGGGCGCGGACCTGCATCGCGGTGGCGAGGCGGGCCTGGTCGAGCTGGTTCTGCAGGGCCTGCGCCTGCTGCTGCAGGGCCACGAGCTGCGCGGGGCTGACCGCGGCGGTGCTGGCGAGGTCGCCGCCGATCTGCTCGCGCAGCGCCCGGAGCTGCCGCATCTGCGGCTTCATCTGCTGCCAGGAGGCGTGCATGATGTCGTGCATCCTGGCCTGCTGCGGGTCCGTGAGCGTGACGCCCTGCAGGAAGCCGAGATAGCCGTGATGCATGTCGCCGCGTCCGCCGGGGTGCATGCCCTGCGCCTGCGCGGCCGTGGCGGCCAGCAGCCCGGCCACGACGCCTGCCCGCATGATGGTCTTCAGCATCGCAACGCTCCTTCGAGTTGGCCGCCAATCGTGGCGGGCGGAGAGCATTGCAGCAAAGAAAGATGTCAGGATATGCGCACGTCTTGAAACGAAGAGTAAGGTCGGGACGGAGCGGCGAGAGAGCCAGGACAAGGCTGCTCCAATCCTCCCGGAAGGTTCGTCCGGGTGTCGTGGGTCGCGGAGCGGGGTCGAACCGTGTAGCACCGATCGGGCGTCCGGCGCCGCGTCGGGCCGCCTGCCGAAAGACCCCGCCATGCCGGATGGCCGCCCCCTGCTCATCACCCACAGCGGCAAGTTCCACTGTGACGAGGTGTTCGCCTACGTCGTGCTGCGCCTGGCGATGGGGCTGGGCGAGGCGGGCACGGACCACACCCTGGTGCGCACGCGCGACGCGGCGGTGATTGCCGGGGGCGACGTGGTGTGGGACGTGGGCAGCGTGCACGATCCGGCGCGGGCACGCTTCGACCACCACCAGCGCGGCGCACCCACGCGCGCGGACGGCACGCCGCTCAGCTCCGCCGGCCTGGTCTGGCAGGTGCACGGCGAGGCGGCGATCCGCGCGCTGCTGCCGCCCGGGCAGCAGCATCTCGCAGGCGCGGTCGCGGCCGAGATCGACGGCTCGGTGGTGCGGCGCATCGACGAGAACGACAACGGCGTGGCGGCGGCGCACGACGACACGCTCGGGTTGGCCTCGCTGGTCGGGGATTGCAACCCATCCTGGGACGGACCGCAGAGCGACGCCGCTACCGACGCGGCGTTCGGGGTGGCGACCGCGCTGGTGGACGGGGTGCTGCGCCGCAGGACCATGTCGCTGCGCGCCAGGCTGGCGGCAGCGGCCGAGATCGTGGCGGCGCACGCAGCCTCGTCGGACCCGCGCATCCTGGAGCTGGACCGGGGCATGCCGTGGAAGGGCGCGGTGTTCGCCCACGCGCTGCCGGTGCTGTACGCGGTCTATCCAGTGAGCAACGGCAACTGGATGGTGGACTGCATGCCGCCGGAGCCCGGGTCGTTCGCACAGCGCCTGCCGCTGCCTGAGGCATGGGCAGGGCTGCAGGACGCGGCGCTGGCGGAGGCGTCGGGGGTCGCGGACGCCGTGTTCGTGCATGTCCGGCGCTTCGTGGGCGGGGCGCGGACACGCGAGGGTGCGCTGGAGATGGCGCGCCGCGCGGTGGGGGCAGGAGGCACGGAGGAAGCAAGGCAAGGTTGAGGCCCCGCCTTCAAGCATGGGCCTCAAACTCCGCCAAAGGCTCGCCTTTGGAATTCACTTCTTAGGAAAGCCGGTCCAGGGGGGGGCTTCCCCCTGGCGGGTCTGGGCGTAGCTGCCAAAGGTTTCGACGATCCGCTTGGATCGTTGGAATGGCAGCGGAGGGAGAGCCCAGCCTTGCCTGCTTCGCCGGCAAACCCTGGCCCTGCCGCGCGTTGCAGCCGCCGGGGGTGTCCGGCTCCGGTCCGCGGATCACCCGGGGCGAGCCCGGCATCCCAGCAGGAGCGCATCATGGCAGAGACCGAGCCGAGCGAGACCACGCTGCCGAACGGCATCCGCATCATCGACGAGGTCGTGGGCGAGGGCGCCGAGCCGGCGAAGGGGCAGCGGGTGAACGTGCACTACACCGGCTGGCTGGATCAGGGCGGCACGCCGGGGCGCAAGTTCGACAGCTCGCGCGACCGGGGCCAGCCGTTCTCGTTCACGCTGGGCGCGGGAGAGGTGATCTCGGGCTGGGACATCGGGGTGGCGACGATGCGGGTCGGCGGGCGGCGGCGGCTGGTGCTGCCGCCGGAGCACGCCTACGGCGCACGCGGCGCAGGCGGGGTGATCCCGCCGAACGCCACGCTGATCTTCGACGTGGAGTTGCTCGGCGTGTGATAACCTGCACCGCCGGGAGGCGAGGCTGGTCCTGCCCCGACCCGCCAAGGACCTCCGCCTTCAGGCATGAGGCCTGTGATGATACCAATGGCCCTTCGGAATGGCCGGTAGAGCAAGGTTGAGGCTCTGCCTCAAACTCCGCCAAAGGCTCGCCTTTGGAATCCACTACTTAAGAGAAGCAGATCCAGGGGCGGCTCGCCCCTGGCGGGTCTGGGCAGAGCCCAGCCTTGCTTCCTGACAGGTCAAATCTAGGCCGCTTCGAGCGTCGCCGCCTGTGCGAGGGCGGCGTCGAGCGCCTTCTGGCGCTGCTCCGCGCCGGTGGCGATGCCCTCGGCGAGGATGACCTCGATCGTGGGCAGGCCGATGAAGCCGAGCACCGCGCGCAGGTAGGACTCGCAGTGCTCCACGGCGGCCGCGGGAGTCCCCGGGCCGTAGAAGCCGCCGCGCGCCAGGGCGAGTACCACGCGCTTGCCGCCGGCGAGGCCCACGGGTCCGCTTTCGGTGTAGTGGAACGTCTTGCCGGCGACGATGATGCGGTCGACCCAGGTCTTGAGCTGGGCGGGGATGCCAAGGTTGTACATCGGCGCGCCGAGCACCACGATGTCTGCGGCGAGGAACTCGGACAGCACGGCGCCGCCCAACTCCAGGTCCTCCTGCATCGCCTGGTCGTGCTGCACCGCGGCGCTCTGCCCGGCCAGGTAGGCGCCGGTGAGCGGGGCGACGGGATGGGCGGCGAGGTCGCGGCGCTGCACCTCCACGTCGGGATGGAGCGCACGCAGCCGGGCGACGGCCGCGGCGGTGATCGCCCGGCTCACGGAGTTGTCGCCGAGAATGCTGGAGTCGACGTGCAGCAGCTTCATGGAAGATGACCTCAAGTGGTTCCGGTTCGTGACCAGGGCTGTATGAGTGACCACGATGATCGGGCACAAGGAGGCACAGCGATGCAACCAGGGCACACGGATGTGACCGCGGCGACACTCACGACTGCGGCGATGCCGGTGCATGGGACCGCCGACTGCCAGGCGGTGGGCGCGGTGCTGGCGCGGGTGGGCGACAAGTGGAGCGTGCAGATCGTGATGCTGCTGGGCGATGGGGCGCAGCGGTTCAGCGAGGTCCGGCGCGGCGTGGGCGGGATCTCGCAGCGTATGCTCACGCTCACGCTGCGTGGGCTGGAGCGCGACGGGCTGGTGACGCGCACGGTGACGCCGAGCGCGCCGCCGCGGGTGGACTACGCGCTCACCGCGCTGGGGCGGTCGCTGTGGCCACCCGTGGAGGCGCTGGGCGCCTGGGCAAAGGCGCACCGCGCGGCGATCGAGGCGGCACGGGCGGCGTTCGACGGGCGGGCGGAGCCGTAGGGCAGCCGGCTGGCGGCGAGGCTGCGGCGTGTCATGGATTTTGACCTGTCAGCAAGCAAGGCTGGGCTCTCCCTCCGCTGCCATTCCAACGATCCAAGCGGATCGTTGAAACCTTTGGCAGCTACGCCCAGACCCGCCAGGGGCGAGCCGCCCCTGGACCAGCTTTACTTAAGTATTGGATTCCAAAGGCCTGCCTTTGGCGGAGTTTGAGGCAGAGCCTCAACCTTATCTTCCTACGGCCGAGGCCGCCAGCGCCGCAGCAGCAGGGCGTTGGCCACCACGCTGACGCTGCTGAGCGCCATGGCGCCGCCGGCGATCGCGGGGCTCAGCAGGCCTCCGGCCGCGAGGGGGATGCCGACCAGGTTGTAGGCGAACGCCCAGGCGAGGCCCTGGCGGATCTTGCGCTGCGTGAGGCGGGCGACGTCGAGCGCGTCGGCGACCAAGGCGGGGTCGGCGCGCAACAGGGCGAGGCTGGCGCTGTGTAGGGCGACGTCGCTGCCGCTGCCCATGGCGATGCCGAGGTCCGCGGCGGCCAGCGCGGGGGCGTCGTTCACCCCGTCGCCGACCATGGCCACCAGGCGGCGCGGCCGGGCGAACCGGCGGGCGAGGATGGCGCGGCGGGAGGGCTCGGGACCGCGCAGGGTGGCGAGCACGGCGGCCTTGTCGGCAGGCAGCAGCGCGGGCCAGACGCGGTCGATGCCCACGGCTGCGGCGACGTGGCGGGCGGCGCCCGCGTTGTCGCCGGTGAGCAGCACGCTCTCGATGCCGCGGGCGCGCAGGCGCTGCACGGCGCGTACGGCGCCGGGGCGCAGGGTGTCGCCGAGCGCCACCAGGCCAAGAACACGGCCGGGCGTCGTGGAGACGGACGCATCGGGCGCCGTATCGGACGGCAGGACTCCGGGTTCGGCGAGCCACGACACCGTGCAGCCCTGTGCCTCCAGCGTGGCGGCCTCGTCCGCCAGCGGGCCGAGGGCGACGCCCAGCTCGTCGAGCAGGCGGCGGCTGCCCAGCACGGTGGCGCGGCCGGCGACGCGCGCCGATACGCCGCGTCCGGGCAGCGCGCGGAAGTCGAGCACGGGAAGGGCGGCGATGCCGTCGGCGTCGGCGCGGGCGCGGATCGCGGCGGCCAGGGGATGCTCGCTGCCCTCCGACAGGGCGCGGGCGGTGGCGAGCAGGGCGCGGGCGTCCTGGCCGGGGACGGGCACGAGCGACCGCACGGCGGGGCGGCCCAGGGTCAGGGTGCCGGTCTTGTCGAAGGCGACGACGCCGATCGCCGCGGCCTGCTCCAGCACCGCGGCGTCGCGGATCAGGATGCCGTGGCGGGCGGCGGCGCCGGTGCCCACCACCAACGCGGTGGGCGCGGCCAGCCCGAGCGCGCAGGGACACGCGATCACCAGCACCGCCGCCGCGTCCAGCACCGCGGCCGGCACGCCCGCCCCCGCCAGCCACCAGCCGGCGAAGGTCAGCAGAGCGAGCGCCACGATCGCCGGCACGAACACCGCGCTGACCCGGTCGACCAGGCGCTGCACGCCGGCTTTGGAGGACTGCGCGGCCTCCACGGACTCGATGATGCGGCCGAGCACGCTCTGCGTGCCGAGCGCACGGACCTCGATAACAAGGCGGCCGTCGCGATTCAGGGTGCCGCCGGTCACGGCGTCGCCGGGCGACTTGTCGGCGGGCAGCGGCTCGCCGGTCAGGGTGCTCTCGTCCACGGCGCCGGCGCCGTCGCGGACCACGCCGTCGGCGGCGATGCGCTCGCCCGGGCGCACCACGACGTGCTCGCCGAGACGCAGATCGTCGAGGGGAATCTCGGTCTCGCGTCCGTCGCGCAGGACGCGGACCGTGTCGGGGCGCAGGCCGGCCAGGGCACGGATCGCCTGCGCGGTCTGGCCGCGGGCGCGGCGCTCCAGCCACTTGCCGAACAGCACGAAGGTGATGATGAGCGCGGCGCTCTCGAAGTACAGCGCGGGCGGATGGGCGGGGTGCGGGCCGGCCTGGGCCAGCGCCCACAGGCTGAGCGCGAAGGCGGCGCTGCTGCCGAGCGAGACGAGCAGGTCCATGCTGCCGACGCCGGCCCGCAGCGCCCGCCAAGCGCCACGGTGGAAGCGCGCGCCGAGCCAGACCTGCACCGGCAGGGCGAGGGCGAACTGCCACCAGCCGGGCAGCATCCAGGCGTCGGGACCCGGGATGCGTGGGCCATGCGGGTTCAGCCCCAGGGTCGCGACGGCGTGCAGTCCCATTGCGGCCAGCAACGGCGCGCAGAGCAGTGCGGCCAGGGCGGCCTGCGCGCCCTCGCCGTTCAGGCGATGCCAGGCCGTGCGCGCGGCGGACACGCCACGCGCAGTGAAGATGGGGCGCGCGTCAGGGCGGGTGGGATCCGCAGCACAGTCGGAGGGAGTGGTGCCGGGCGTGCTGCGTTGTCCCGGCGTGGTCCCCTGCCCTGTCGCGGTCGCGGTCGGCGCGGCGGCGTCGTAGCCGGCCGCGTGCAACGCGGCGCGGAGGGCGTCGGGGCGTACTCCCGCCAGCACGGTGGCGCGGCTGCGCTCGGTGGCGAGGTTGACGCTCACGTCCAGCACGCCGGGCACGCGGCGCAGCGCACGCTCCACCCGGCCGACGCAGGACGCGCAGCTCATCCCGGACACGGCGAGGTCGATCGTGTCGGTGCCCACGTCGTAGCCCGCCGCCCGCACCGCCGCCGCCAGCGCCGCCGCGTCGGGGCCGCCGTGGGCCACGCTCACGCGGGCGCGCTCGGTGGCAAGGTTCACGGCGGCCGACAGGACGCCGGGCAGGCGCGTCAGGGCGCGCTCCACCCGACCGGCGCAGGACGCGCAGCTCATGCCGCCGACCGCCAGGTCGGTCGTCGCGGCGAGGTCGGGCGTCAGGGAGTCCAGGGTGCGCCTCCGCGGGGTGAGCCTTGAGGGGAGATGGGGTGGAAGGCAAGCGGGAAGCAAGGTCGGAGCACCTCCTCTCGGCAGGGGTCTCATACCGGCGGCGCTTTGGAATGACCGGCGAAGCGAGCAAGGTTAAGGCTCTGCCTCAAACTCCGCCAAAGGCTCGCCTTTGGAATCCACTTGTCTCAGTAAAGCCGGTCCAGGGGGGGCTTCCCCCCTGGCGGGTCTGGGCAGAGCCCAGCCTTGCTTGCCGCCTCGAAGGCGCACGTACTCTGGACGTGGCGTGCGGCGTTGGGCACGCTCCGCCGCGATGAGAATCGTGATCTTCGGGCTGGCCATCAGCTCGTCCTGGGGCAACGGGCACGCGGCGCTGTGGCGCGGGCTGGTGTCCGCGCTGCTGGAGGCGGGGCACCGGGTCACGTTCTTCGAGCGCGACGTGTCGTACTATGCGGCGAACCGCGACCTGGCGGAGCTGCCGGAAGGCGGGCGGCTGGTGCTGTACTCCGAGTGGGACGACGGCGTGGCGGCGAGGGCGCTGGCCGGGGCCGACGTGGGGCTGGTGACCTCCTACTGCCCGGATGCGGCGGCGGCGCGGCGAGCCGTGTGCGACAGCGCGGCGCTGCGGTGCTTCTACGACCTGGATACGCCGGTGACGCTGGCACGCCTGGCTGCGGGCGAGACGGTGGACTACGTCGCGGGCGGGCTGGGGATCGCCGAGGGGCTCGGGGCCTACGACCTGGTGCTGAGCTACACCGGGGGGGCGGCGTTGGCCGGGCTGCGCGAGCGGCTGGGCGCGCGGCGGGTGGTGGCGCTGTACGGGTCGGTCGATCCGCGGCTGCACGGGCCGGGACATGCGGCGCCGGGATGGGCGGGGCGGCTGTCTTACCTGGGGACGTATGCGCCGGACCGGCAGGCGGCGCTGGAGGCGCTGTTCGTGACGCCGGCGCGGGCGCGGCCGGGGATGCGGTTCGTGCTCGGGGGCGCGCAATACCCGCAGGACTTCCCGTGGACGGCGAACATGTTCTTCCTGCGCCACGTGGCGCCGCCGGACCACCCCGCGTTCTACGCGTCGTCGCGGCTGACGCTGAACGTCACGCGCCGGGCGATGGCGCGGATGGGGTGGTGCCCGTCGGGGCGGCTGTTCGAGGCGGCGGCGTGCGGCTGCCCGGTGCTGAGCGACGCCTGGGACGGGCTCGACGACTTCTTCACGCCCGGCGAGGAGATCCTGATCGCGCGCGACACGGGCGACGCGCTGGACGCGATCGAGCTGGGCGACGCGGCGCTGGCGCGGATCGCGGCGCGGGCGCGGGAGCGGACGCTGGCGGAGCACACGGCCGCGCGACGGGCGCAGCGGATGGTGGCGGCGTTCGAGGCCGCGCGGCACGGCGACGAGGACGCGCCAGCCGCCTGTGTCGGCGTCGCGGCCGGGGCGGGAGGCTAGACGGTGTGGGGCATCGTTCCGGCGGCAGGCAGCGGGACGCGCATCCAGCCGCTGGCGTTCTCCAAGGAGCTGCTGCCGGTGGGCAGCCGCATCGACGAGCACGGGGTCGAGCGGCCGCGCGCGGTCAGCGAGCACCTCGTGGAGCGGATGCTGCTCGCCGGCGTGACGCGGCTGTGCTTCGTGATCTCGCCGTGGAAGTCGGACATCCTGCAGTACTACGGCGGCGCGGTGGGCGAGGTCCCGGTCGCGTACGTGATCCAGGACCGGGCGGCCGGGCTGTGCGACGCGATCTTCCGCGCGGTGCCGCTGATCGCAGGCCACGAGGCCGTGGTGATCGGGCTGCCGGATACGGTGTGGTTCCCGGCCGACGCGCTGTGCGCCCTGCCGCAGGACGGGCTGGCGTTCCTGCTGTTCCCGGTGGCACGGCCGGAGCTGTTCGACGCGGTGGTCACCGGCGACTCGGGCCAGGTGCGCAGGATCGAGGTCAAGCAGGCGGCGCCGTCCACGGACCGGGTCTGGGGGGCGATGCGGATGCCGGGCCACGTGCTGCACGCCCTGCACGCGCTGTGGCTCAGGCGGGAGCGGCGCGACGAGTTCCTGGGCACGCTGGTCAACGCATGGCTGGAGGAGGGCGGCACGGCGGTCGGCGTGTGCGCCGGGGAAAGCTACGTCGATGTCGGGACGTTCAACGGGTATCGCGAGGCGATGAGGCTGTTGTCGGATGGGTGAGCGAGAAAGGCCAGGGGCGCTGCCCCTGGACCCCGCCAGGGGCAGCGCCCCTGGACCGGCGCAATGGGGAGCGGAGGCCGTCAGGGCGCGGGCGGCGGAGCTGGGGCCGTGGTTCCACAACCTCGACCTGCGCGGCGTGCGCACGGCGCCGGACCATTTCCTGTTCGACTTCCCCGCGGTGAAGTGGGCGTCGTTCCGCGACCACGTGCCGGCGGACCTGAGCGGGCGCACCGTGCTCGACATCGGCTGCAACGGCGGGTTCTACAGCCTGGAGATGAAGCGGCGCGGCGCGGCGCGCGTCCTCGCCATCGACCACGACCCGCACTACCTGGCGCAGGCGCGCTTCGCCGCCGAGGTCGAGGGGCTGGAGATCGAGTTCCGCCAGCTCTCCGTGTACGACGTGGGAGCCCTGGGCGAGCGGTTCGACGTCGTGCTGTTCCTCGGCGTGCTCTACCACCTGCGCCACCCGCTGCTGGCGCTCGACCTGATCCACGAGCACGCCTGCGCCGACCTGCTGGTGTTCCAGACGATGCAGCGCGGCAGCGAGGACATCGTGGCGGTCGAGCCGGACTACGACTTCTTCGCCCCCGCGCCGTTCGATGCGCCCGGGTTCCCGAAGCTGCACTTCATAGAGCACAGCTACGCGCACGACCCGACCAACTGGTGGGCGCCGAACCGCGCGGCGTCGGCGGCGATGCTGCGCTCGGCGGGGTTCGAGCCTTTCGCCAACCCGGAGGCGGAGATCTTCCTGTGCCGGCGCGTGGCCAAGGCGGAAAGCGGGGCGGTGTACCCGGCGCGGAGCGCAGGCAAGCAAGGCCAGGGCTCCGCCCTGGACCCGCAAAGGGCCGGCGGCCCTTTGATCCCATGAGTTTGGCTGAGGCACGGCCCGCGCACGCTGTGCCTCTTCCTGATGTGTGCAGGTCCAGGGGCGCTGCCCCTGGCGGGGTCCAGGGGCAGCGCCCCTGGCCTTGCCTTCTTCCTTGCGGAGCCCCGGCATGATCGAAGCCGCGATGATCTGGAACGAGCCCAACAACAAGTCGCACTGGGACCTGGAGTCCGACCCCGGTTGGGTCCGCTTCGCGCGGATGGCGCGCCTGGCGGGCGAGGCGATCGCGGCGGAGGCGCCGGGGCTGACGCGGGTGCTGGGGGGAATGTCGCCGATCGACCCGGACTTCCTCAACGTGCTGGGCGCGCATGGCGCGCTGACTGCGCTCGATGCGGTGGCGGTGCACGGGTTCCCGCTGGACTGGAACCACTGGCCGATCGATGCGTGGCCGGAGCGGCTGGCAGCGATCCAGGCCGCGACCGACAAGCCGGTGTGGGTGTCGGAGGTGGGCATCTCCACGTTCGGGGCGGAGGAGGTGCAGGAGTGGGGCCTGCGCCGCACCTTCGAGCTGCTGTCGGGGCGGGCGCCGCGCATCCACTGGTACAGCCTGTACGACCTGCCGGCGGCGTGGCCGGCGACGACGCGGCACCGGGAGGCGGAGGGCTCGTCGTACTACCGGCACTTCCACATGGGGCTGCTGGACGAGCACGGGCGGGCGAAGCGGGCGGCGCGGACCTTCCACGAATTCGCGCCGGAGTTCGGGCTGTGCCAGTGGTTCCACTACCAGGACCACCGGCTGGACGATGCGGTGCGCACGATGCGCGAGATGGGGGTGAGGCGGCTGCGCACCGGGCTGTCCTGGGCGGACTGGTTCAGGCCGGACTGCGAGGCGTGGTTCGACCGGCAGATGCGGGCGCTGGAGGGGTTCGACGTCACGGTGACGTTCTGCTTCACGCCGGAGCACCGCGGGACCTGGGCGCACCACACGGCGCCACCGCTGGTGCCGGAGGAGTTCGCGGAGTTCTGCGCGGCGATGATCCGCCGATACGCGCCGGGGCGGGCAGTTGCGGTCGACGACGCAGCCTCGGCGGAGTGGCCCGGCAGGAGCCCCGAAGGAAGGCGCAGCGACCCGGAGCCGTCGATCGGCGCGTTCGAGCAGGCCGAGATCGGGCGGGGATGAGCCTCGCCGCGTTCGGAGCGGGCTGGGGTACAGGTATTCCGGCCCTGCCGAAGGGCGATTTTCGAAGGCCTGGATCAGTCCAGCGGCTCTAATGCGAAGCTGGTGAAGGAAGTAAGGTTGAGGCTCTGCCTCAAACTCCGCCAAAGGGCGAGCCCTTTGGAAACATTTACTTAAGTAAAGCCGGTCCAGGGGCGGCTCGCCCCTGGCGGGTCTGGGCAGAGCCCAGCCTTGCTTGCCTTGCAGGTCAACGCACGGGGCCGTTGTTATTAGGCGAGAAGGGACGCCGCGTGGCGGAGGTCCTCGACGAAGGCGGCGTACTCGCGAGCCTTGGCGTCTTCGTCGGGGAGGCGGAGCAGGTACGAGGGGTGCACGGTGACGAAGGCCTGGGCATTGCCGTCGAGCGCGATCGGGCGGGAGCGTTCGCGGCCGATGGTGACGGTGCGGCCGAGCACGGCGCGGGCCGCGGTGGCGCCGAGGGCGACGGTCAGCGCGGGCTTGATGGCGGCGCGCTCGGCCTGGAGCCAGACGTTGCAGGCGTTGATCTCGGTGGCGCCCGGCTTGACATGGATGCGGCGCCTGCCCCGCGGCTCGAACTTGAAGTGCTTGACGGAGTTGGTGACGTAGACGGTGGCGCGGTCGATGCCGGCCTCGACCAGGGCGCGGTCGAAGAGCTGGCCGGCGGGGCCGATGAACGGGCGGCCGGCAAGGTCTTCCTGGTCGCCGGGCTGCTCGCCCACGAACATCAGGCGGGCGTCGGCCGGGCCTTCGCCGAACACGGTCTGGGTGGCGGGCTCCCAGAGCGGGCAGCGGCGGCAGGCGGCAGCCTCCGTGGCCAGGGCGACCAGGTCTCCCGACAGGTGCGCTGCGGTGGCGGGGAGAGCGTCGGCAGGGGCTGTTGCAGGGACCTTGGGCATCTTTCTCTCTTTCGGGGGCGAGATCGTCGGACGCTCGACCATCTGGTCGGTGCGACTCTGCGCATCGCGGATCAGGCCTGGGATGGCGGCTGCCTCCGGCAGGTTCTTCCAGTACTTGCGCGGCATCTCCGAGGTCATCGCGCCGATCTTCAGGCGGGCGGGGTTGAAGATCGAGGAGAAGTAGGCGCGCCAGTACTCGGCCAGGGCGTCGTCGTCGGGAAGCTGCGACCTGTCGGCGCCCGGGGTGAAGGTCAGGGCCTCGCCGTCCCAATGGGCACAGCGGTCGGGCGTCAGGATCGACCACTGCATGGTGGCGAAGCGGCGCACGAAGAACGGGGCGTTGGCCTCGACGATGAAGTGGTCGGGCTCGAACCAGGCGACGTAGCGGGCGGGGGAGAGCTCGCCCGCGGGGCGGGCGGCAATCGAGGCGAGCAGGTCGGCACCGGCGGGGTCGGCGACCGGGGCCGCGCGTGGGGTATGGCCGGGCGCCTCGTGCAGGCCGGGGCGTGCAGGGCCGGCGGCGGGCGTCCGGGCGTCCGTGTCGTGCGCGCCATCGTCCGTGGCGTCGTCAACGGGCGCGGGGGACGGGCCAAGGCCGCCGGTGTCGCGCACCTCCCGGAACCGCACGAAGGCGCGCATCTTGTGGGTGTCGCGCCGTACGGCCTGGGCGAGGCGCTGCACGCGCTGCACCTGGGGGTCGGCGGCGTCCTCCAGCAGGTGCTTCTCCCCGTGATGGGCGCGCCAGACCAGGCGGTAGAGCAAGGCGAAGCGTTCGGCGTCGCGGGCCTGGATCGCGGTCTCGGCCAGGTCGACGAGGGCGCGGGGCACGCTGAAGGTGCCGGCGGGCGGGGAGGCGTCAGGGGTGGGCGCTGCGAACAGGTCGGTGGGCTCGGACACGGACCAGAGGGCGTCCTCCGGAGCGACGCCTTCGAGGGCGAGGGCACGGGCGGCGCGGCGCCAGCCGGGAAAGTCGGTCTCTGTGTCGAGGACGATGCTGCGCATGAGCCTCTCAACGTCGCGGCAAAGCCGTGAGTTCGTGGCGGCAGCTTAAGCAAGCAAGGCTGGGCTCTGCCCAGACCCGCCAGGGGCGAGCCGCCCCTGGACCGGCTCTACTTAAGGAAGGCAGTCTAGGAGGTCTCCCCTGGCGGATGAGGCAGAGCCTCAACCTTGCCTGCCTACAGCAGGGCGAGCTGCTTCGGCTTTGGCGCGAGGCGGGCGAGCAGGCCGGCGCTGTCCAGGGCGGCACGCGGCGTGTGGTCGGGCGTGACGACGAAGGGCGCGAGCTTGGCGACCGGCAGGCGCAGGCGCGCGAGGTCCTCCATGCGCACGGAGCGGTGTCGGCGGGCGGCGATGATGCGCTCGACCGACTTTACGCCGAGGCCGGGGACACGGAGCAGCATGTCGCGGTCGGCACGGTTGAGGTCGACGGGGAACAGCTCGCGGTGCTCCAGCGCCCAGGCGAGCTTGGGATCCATCTCCAGCGGCATGTTGCCGGCCGCGTCGAGCGCCAACTCGTTGGCCTCGAAGCCGTAGAAGCGCAGCAGCCAGTCGGCCTGGTAGAGGCGGTGCTCGCGCAACAGAGGCGCGGCGGCCGGGGGAAGAGACGCGGACGCGTCGGGGATCGGGCTGAACGCGGAGTAATAGACGCGGCGCAGGCCGTAGGAGCCGTAGAGGTTGGTGCTCATGTCCAGGATCGAGCGGTCCGTGCTGGCGTCGGCGCCGATGATGACCTGGGTGCTCTGGCCGGCGGGCGCGAAGCGCGGGGCAGCCGCGCCGCGCGAGGTCTTCTTGGCGTGGACAGCCTCGTCGATGCGCAGGCGCATACGGCCCATGGAACGGCGGATGCGCGGCAGGTCCTTCTCGGGGGCCAGCTCCGTGAGCGCCGACTCGGTGGGCAGCTCGACGTTGATCGACAGGCGGTCGGCGTGGCGGCCGGCCTCGGCGAGCAGCTCGGGGGAGGCGTCGGGGATGGTCTTGAGGTGGATGTATCCGCGAAAACCGTGGTCCTCGCGCAGGGTGCGGGCGATCTCGACGATCTGCTCCATGGTGTAGTCGGGGTCGCGGATGATGCCGGAGCTGAGGAACAGGCCCTCGATGCAGTTGCGGCGGTAGAAGCCGAGGGTGAGCTTGACGACCTCGTCCACGGTGAAGCGGGCGCGCTGCACGTTCGAGGAGCGGCGGTTGATGCAGTACTTGCACTCGTAGATGCACGAGTTGGTCATCAGGATCTTGAGCAGGGAGATGCAGCGGCCGTCCGGCGCGTAGGCGTGGCAGATGCCCATGCCTTCGGTAGAGCCGATGCCGGCGGTCTCGCCCTTGGAAGAGCGCTTCTCGGTGCCGGACGAGGCGCAGGACGCATCATATTTGGCGGCGTCGGCGAGAATCTCGAGTTTCTGCAGGAGATCCATCGTGCCCCGGTGCTGGCTGCGTGGGCACTTGCCCGATATCAGATACATGGGACGAACGCGGCGTGGCGGGAGGGGTTTGAGGACCGACAAAGCAGGCAAGGTTGAGGCTCTGCCTCAAACTCCGCCAAAGGGCGAGCCCTTTGGAAACGTTTACTTAAGTCAAGCCGGTCCAGGGGCGGCTCGCCCCTGGCGGGTCTGGGCGTAGCTGCCAAAGGTTCCGACGATCCGCTTGGATCGTTGGAATGGCAGCGGAGGGAGAGCCCAGCCTTGCTTCCCGGTCGATCGACGTCACGGGCTGCCGGCATCAGTCCGGTACGGTCGTGGTGCGGGCAGCCTGGCTGCTCCACGTCGCGGCGACGTGGAACACCACGACGGCGACAGCGGCGCACAGGACGCCGTCGACGACGTGCCCGTCGGTTCCGTCGTGCACCATCATCAGGTTGATGACGATGCTGGTCAGCAGGAACAGCACCGAGCCGGCGTTGCACTCGTGCCTCTCTGTCAGGGACACCCTACGGAGGACGCTGCCGGCTACGAGTGCCAGCAGCGCGACGCTGGCCAGGATGATCCTGACGTCCTCGGAGCGGACATACCGCTCGATCGCCATGCCGCCGACCAAGCCGCCGGTGAGGCACGCCCACTCTGCGCCCAGGACAAGAATGGCTCGGCTGAGCTGCATGACGGAGCCTTTCCGGGCGAGGCGTCAGCTTCTCCCGTGCAGGTGAATTTTTCACCAACGGCAGGCGCGGGACGGCGGGTGCGGCCCGCGCCGGCGCTACTCCAGCCGGAACGCGTCGCTGATCCGGCGCACGCGGCCTGCGGCGTCCACCAGCATCACGTCGAAGCGCACGCCGGCCTGCCCCCAGCCGGGCTGCGCGGCCAGGAGCTGCTCGGCGGCGGCAGCCAGCCTGCGCTGCTGACGCGAGCCGAGCGAGGCCGCCGCGTCGGCGAGGCTGGCGCGGGCCTTCACCTCGACCACCGCCAGCAGGCCATCGCGCTCGGCCACGATGTCGATCTCGGCGGCCGGGGTGCGCAGGCGCCGGGCCAGCACGGTCCAGCCATCGCGCTCCAGCGCCGCGCACGCCGCCTGCTCCGCCGCCAGGCCGCGGGACTGGGCCAGACGACCGCGGGCGCTGCGGCGCTCGGCCGCGGGGCCTGGAGGGATCAGCGCCGGAGCCGCGAAGCAAGGAAGGCCAGAGGCTCTGCCTCTGGACTCCGCTCAAGGCTCGCCTTGAGAGTCCACTTTCTTGGATAGATGGTCTCCAAAGGCCTCGGGCCTTTGGCGGGTCTGGGCGTGGCCTGCCAAAGGTTCCGACGACCCTCTTGGGTCGTTGGAATGGCAGGCAGAAGGAGAGCCCGGCCTTGCCTGCGTTTCACGGCCCGACGCTTCCGATGCGCGAGGGTCAGCGCAGGATGTAGCGGATGGTCAGATCCACGGGGATCTGCGGCTTCTCGGTTTGCGGCGGCAAGGCGGGCAGCCGTGCGTCGCGAAACAGCGCCAACGCGCCCTGGTCGAGCCACACCGAGCCGGACTGCATGGTCAGGCGCGCCGCGGCGACGCGACCATCGTGGTTGACCATGAGATGCAGGCTCAAGGTGCCCTGCTCCCCGGCCTCGGCCGCCTCCCGTGGGAAGTAGCCGTGACGGTCCCACCAGGCGTGCAGCTCGTTCAGCCAGTCCGGGCCGGCGTCGGGGGCGAAGAAGTCGGGCGAGGACTGGCCGCCGCCGCCCCGGACTCGCGGTGAGAACGACAGGTTCAGGCCGCGCGAGGCGCCGCGCGCCGGGCTGCTGCCGCCGCCGGGAGCAGCGGGGGTGAACGCCCATTCCCGCGGGGTGGGAAAGGCGGGCGCCGGACGTGTCGCGTGCGGGCGCGGCGCGGGCGCGGACGGCAGCGGCGGCAGCGGGCGCAGCTGCGGCACCGGCACCGGCTGGAGGTTGAACAGCTCGGCGAGCGGGCCGGCGTTGACCTGCATGTCGGCCTCCGGGGTCTCCGGTGCGGGGGCGATCGGCGCCTCGGCAGCCGGGGTGTCCGGCAGGGCGGCGTCGGGCGGCGTGGCCTCGGCGGGAGCGGCGTCGGGCGGCGGAGGCACCGGCGGCGGCGGCAGCGCCTGTGCGTCGGGCGGGGCGACGGCGGGCGGCACGGGTGCGAGCGGGACGTCCGGAGCAGGCGGGGCAGCGGCGAGCGGCAGTTCCGGCGTGGGCGGCGACGGAGTTGCGGGCGGCGCACTCTGCACCGGCGACGGAGTTGGGGCCTCGATGCCCTCGCCGGCGTCGGGCTGGGGGGTGTCGGAGGCGGCGCCTTTCGGCCTGGGCGTCTCGAACTGCATGGCGATGCCCGGCTCGGCGGGGGCGGTGTCCGGCGGCGGGTCGCGCGGCACCAGCAGGAACAGCGCCACCAGAATCAGGTGCACGATCACCGAGCCGATGAGCGTGCGGCGCAGGATCTTCCGGCGGCGGGTGCGGCTGGTGGGTAGGCGGGCGCCGGCACGCGCCACGCCTGCGGCACGGGGCATGGCCGCGAAACGCTGCGGCAGCGCGACCCTGGGCGGCTGCGCCCGGGGCGGGTCGGATTTCAGCTTGCCGCTCAGGACTCCACCCGCGTCGCTTCCCGATCCGCCGACACCGCAGCGGCCGACACGGATTGCAACTGCATTATGGCGGGGCCGGGCGCAAGACTGGGCGGCTGGCCATCACGCTTGGTGACAGGCGAAAAGCAAGGCCGGCTTTGTCCAGAACCGCCACAGACCGTTCCTTCAAGCATGGATAGCCCCTGGCAAGCACGGAGAGCCCCTGGAAACCCTTCAGCAAATGGTCGCCCAAAGGCGGACCTTCGGCGGATGAGGCAGAGCCCCGACCTTACGTGACGTGGCGTGCCTACGGCTACGGCCGGTCCTCGGAGCGGCTGAATTCCACCACGATGCTGAAGCCGGTGCCGAGCAGCACGGGGCCGAGGAAGATGCCGAGCAGGCCGAACTGCAGCACGCCGCCGAGCACGCCCATCACGGTGAGCAGGAACGGCAGGTGGGCGCCGCGGGCGATGAAGTAGGGGCGGATCGTGTGGTCCGCGCCGGACACCGCGACCACGCCGTAGGCCAGCAGGAAGACGCCGCGCGCGGTCTCGCCGTCGATGAGCAGCCAGGCGGCGGCGGGCAGCCAGACCAGGGGTGCCCCGATCGGCAGCACGGAAAGGATCGAGGCCAGCGCGCCGAGCAGCACCGGCCGGGGCACGCCCACCAGCCACAGGCCGAAGGCGGTGAGGATGCCCTGCACGATCGCGGTGCCGAGGATGCCGTAGACGGTGCCGCGCACCACGTTGCCGGTGACGCGGATCAGGTCGTCGGCGCGGGCACCGACGATGCGGTGCAGCACGGCGCGCAGGTGCAGGCCCAGCGCCGCGCCGGACACCCAGAAGAAGAACGCGATGAACAGCGCCAGGGTGAAGCGGACGATGCCGTTGGCGATGCCGAGCAGCACCGCGAGGCCGTTCTCGGCGATCAGGCCGAACCAGGGACGGAAGAAGCTGGCCATGACGCCGAGGTCGGCGGCCCAGCCGTTCCACAGGCGCTCGAGCGAGGGCCCGACGCTGGGCAGGTCGGCGAGCCAGGCGGGCGCCTGCGGTAGGCCGGCGGCGAGCAGGTCTTCAACGGAAGCGCGCAGGGCGTCGAGGTCGGCGGCGCCGTCCGAGGCTAGCAGGGCGAGCGGGAGCAGCACCACGAGCGCGGTGAGCAGGGTCATGGCCATGGCCGCGAGCACCGGACCCATGCGCAGGCGCGAACGCATCCACTGGAACACCGGCCAAGTGGTGAACACCAGGATCGCGGCCCACAGCGCGGAGGCGAGGAAGGGATAGAGCACGAGGCCGCAACCCAGGGCCACGGCGGCGATCAGCAGCACCAGCAGCACCCGCTCGATGGTCATCGCGTCTCCTCGACGGGCAGGCAAGTCGACGGGCAGGCGGGACGGGCGCGCGAGGGCAGCGAGGTGGCGATCAGCGGTCACGACCGAGGCGGCGTCAATCGGGGCGGCACGAGCCGGCGTGCCTGCCGGCTGCAGATCCGCATCGTCAAGGTGAGGCGACGGTCAGGAACGCAGGCGCAACCGTCGCGTGCAGAAGGCGATATCGCCGGGCACGGCACCAGCACTGACCTGGAGGCTGGCGTCCATAAAACAATCTTGATATCAGCGGGCGAGGTTGCGGCATCGTGTCGTGCAAGTCTCAATAACCTTCGCGGCGGCGCAACATTGTGCTACGTCGCTCGGCACGGGCTTGCCAGGCGCCACGTCACGGAACGGATCACATGCGGTTTACTGAAATAGGACAGCAGCTCAGGGCATACCGGCTCGAGTCCGGCCTGCGTGCCGAGGAGATCGCGGCGCGTCTGGGCGTGTCGCGGGCGGCGTTGTACCGTTATGAGAAAGGCGAGGTGATCAAGCTCGACACGGTCAAGCGCCTGGCCGAGCTGCTCAAGATTTCGCCGCTGTCCCTTCTGGGCATCGGGGTGGAGTACTACAGCCGACCGGTGGGCTTCCTGGAACGCGAGCGCCAGATCGAGGAAACCGCGGACCAGATCCTGCAGGTGTCCGGCCCGCTCTCCTACCTGATCACGTCGGACGCCTACGACACGACGCTGGCCGCGCTGTACGACGAGGCTGCGGAAGCGGCGGGCGAGGACCGCGCCACCATGCACACCCTGGCCGAGCAGGTGCTGGGGATCATGTCGAGCCGCAAGCGGATGTATCAGGCGCGGCGTCCCGGGATCATCGCGATGATCCCGGCGGGCGCGGTGCAGCGGCTGCTGGCGCAGGGAGTGGGCGCAGGGGCCACGGCGTCGGACTCGCTGCGCGCGCGCTGCCGCGAGGTGGCGGCCATCGAGGTGGAGCATATCGCCGACACCATCGAGGCCGAGCCGATGGGCCTGCAGTTCGGGCTGCTGCCGCACACCGAGCTGTCGTCCTCGTTCGAGATCATGCGCTCGCGCGACCGCGCCGTGCTGGCGATGAACCCGTTCCGGCCGGACGGCATCCCGGGCTCGCAGGGCGGCGTGGCCATGGTCACCGCGGCGGACGAGGCGATCACCGCGCACCAACGGGTGGCGGAGTCGCTGTGGCGCGAGGCGCTCAAGGGGGCGCCGGCGGCGCAGCAGCTCCGCGAGCTGGTGGCAGCGGCGCGCTAGGTGTTCAGTCCCGGGGTGTGGTGTGACGGATCGATCCTGAACCGGTCCGGTTCTCTGGTCCAGGCTTGGCAGGTGAACTCGTAGGGTGTGAGGCCGCGCAGCGCCTTGAGGCGACGGGCATG